>MDTB01037716.1_pt1 | contig 65488 bp, 72 predicted proteins | sample 811161 | NCBI WGS metagenome assembly MDTB01 (sample SAMN05326650, study PRJNA326480) | marine metagenome | isolation source: seawater | place: Mediterranean Sea | collected 2009
AAGTTATTATTATTTGTATTAGTTGATGGTTGGACAATGACAGTTGGCTCATTAGTGGGAACATTTTCATAAGAAATTAGATATTATAAAGGTTTAAATTATGGGATTTGATGAAAATATAGAAATGATAAGGTTAGCATTTTATCAGGTTTTAATATCTAGTGGCCCCTTTTTAGCAGCTGCATTAATTATTGGTCTTACTATAGGTATTATCCAAGCAGCAACATCTATTCAAGAGATGACCCTGAGCTTTGTTCCTAAAGTAGTATTAGTTATATTTGCAATGGGATTTATGGCAAATTTCTTTATTATTTCACTTACTGATTATTTTGCATTTATTTTTGATACTATCTCAGGAATCAAATAATGTTTATTCCTCTTCCCTTCTATGCTCCATTAGATGGATTACCTGGATTAGAATTAAGCAGTTTAATTGAATATTTATTTTTATTTTTTGTAAGTTCAATAAGGCTAACAGGATTTCTACTTTCAAGTCCATTCCTTGGTTCAAGAAATGTTCCACTTCAGGCAAAAATTGTTTTCTCAATGGTACTATGTTTCTTCAATTTTGGTTTTATTTACCAAAATGGTCTAGATTCTTCTGTTTTAGATAACCTAATTATAATCATTATAATTGAAGCTATTATTGGAGTTGCTGCTGGATTATCATTAACTATCTGGTTCAGTGCTGCTTCGATGGCGGGAGAAAAAATAGCTGCTGCTACTGGTCTTGGTTTCTCAGCATTAGTAGATCCCGAAACTGGGGGACAAACACCAGTTTTAAGTATTGTTTTAGATTTATTTCTTTTAACTATTTTTGTTTCTTTAAATGGACACCTATTAGCAATTGATTTCATCATGAAAAGTCACGAAGTTCTAGAAATTGGTTCAAGATCTCCTGGAATACAATTAATAGGAATAGGTATTGAAGCTGCTGGAGCGATGTTTTACGGTGCAGGACTAATTATGCTTCCAGTTGTAGGAGGTCTAATGTTATCTAATGTAGCTATTGGAGTTATTACTAAATCTGCACCAACACTTAATTTATTCTCATTTGGTTTTCCAATATCATTAATTCTTGCCTTTATAGTTCTATACCTATCTACACGATCTATAGGTGGAACATTTGCAGAATTAACAAATAATTCATTATCAACTCTTGAGAGAGTTTTAGGTATTCTATAAATGGCTGAAGATAAAGACGAAAGTCAGGAAAAGACACAGGAACCCAGTGCCCGAAGGCTTCAAAAAGCTGAAGAAGATGGAAAAGTAGTTTCTTCAAAAGAAACATTTGTTTTTACAATTCTTTTTGCTGGAGTTTTTTTAATGTATGCTACTCCTTTCCTGATTGAGGATTTTTTACTTGTTATTAAGTCATTTCTTCAATTTGGACCTGAACTATTAAATGGTCACTCATCATTAAATTCAATAAAAAGTGCTATATCTATTTTTATTAAAATAACACTAATATTTGGTATCCCCTTGTGTATAGTAAGTATAATCACTCAATTTATAGTAGGTGGAATTAACTTTTCATTTAAGTCAATAGAACCGAAATTTTCTAAGATGAATCCTTTAAGTGGTTTAAAAAAAATTTTTTCAGTAAAGGGATTAGTTGAACTTCTAAAAGCCATATTAAAAGTAACATTTTTAGGATTAATAACTTATTTTGTGATGAAAAAGTATCTTCCAGAAATTACTCATCTTACAAACCCAAATTTATTTTCAGCATTGACAAGACTTTTATCATTTTTTCCTATCTTGTTAGCTGGTTTATTAATTGGATTAGTTATTATTGCAATTTTAGATTTTTCATGGCAAAAATATACTTATATTAAAGAGCTTAGAATGTCTCATCAGGATATCAAAGACGAATATAAAGAGACTGATGGGCAACCAGAGGTGAAAGCAAAAATAAGACAACTTCAGATGAAAGCTGCTTCAAAAGTTGCTAAAGAAAATGCATCTGTAGAAAATCTCAATGAAGCAACAGCTATAATAACTAACCCAACTCACTTTGCAATTGCCTTAAAATATGAAGTTGGTGAATCTTCAGCACCAAAGATAATATCAAAAGGTAGAGGAAAAGTTGCAGAAAAAATAATTGAGGAATCAAAAAAACTTAATTTAGGAAAAATAGAAAGTCCTATATTAGCCAGAGCTTTATATTATACTGGAGAAATTGGTGAAGAAGTGATAAGTCAATTATATAATGCAGTTGCAGTTGCACTAGCTTACATCTATAAGGTAGATAAAGGTGAAGATATTGAAAAACCTGAGATAGAAGTTCCTGATGAACTAATATTTGATGAAAATGGAAAGCAAAATGTTTAACAAGTCAATTAGTCAAATGATTATAAATTTCGCATTTATTTATAGCTCAATTGTATGTCATTTTAAAGCTATAGAGTATTTAAATGTAGGAGAGACCTTTATGGCATTTTTCTTATGGTTTTGTGGTGCAACTTCTTTTATAGCAATATTTCGTTTTAAAATTGCAAATATAGTTAAAAAATTGAAAAAAAATGAGCTTGAACAGAAGAAATAATATAGATTGCAAGGCTTGCAAACATTTATATATTACTTACAATCATAAATATCCATATGGTTGTAGAGCCTTTAAGTTTATTTCAAAAAAATTTCCTTATTTAGAGGTTCATAGCAGTTCTGGCATGAAATGTGCTCTATTTTCATATAGAACTAAAAATGATATAATAAAAAAAAGTAACAATAAAAAAGGAAAGCTTGCATGAACACACAACTTAACACTATGCAAGAAAGCATTAAGATTGCACTTGATGCTGCAGATGCAGCAACTGATGTAACATCAGAATATAAACGAATGAAGAACGAATATATTAAAGCGGAGAAAAAAGTGAAAGAAATACATAAATATACAACAATTATTTTTTCAGCATCAATTGGAGCAGCAATTGTTGCTATTTTATTAACCGGTTTGTTATATTTTAAATCTCTTTCTGAACTTGAAAGTATGACCAGTACTAGTAGAGAGGCACTTGTAGTGTTTGCTGAAAATGTTGAAGCTGTTAATCAAGCAGTTGAAGAAATGAATCAAAGCATAGAAAATCACTCTGAATTAGTTAATACAAATACTGAAATCAAAAGCAAACTTTCTGAACTAACTGAAGCGATATCTCAAAATGATAAAAATTTGATGGTAAGCTTATCTAAAGAAATTTCTAATTTATCAAAGTCAGTTTCTACTATTTTAAAAGAAGAAACAGGCAAACTTAATCAAAATATACAAGAAAGTGAAGTATTAACCTCAGCTAAAGTTAGCAAAGCAGTTGAAAAACTTATTAATGATAATAAGAAAAATTCAAATGTTAAGATGTTAAAAGAATTATCTAACAGTACATCAAGTCTTACAAATGCTTTAAATGCAATTTCATCTCAAAATAAATTATTAGTTAAAGAAATTACTGATGAAAAAGAAAGTATTACTTTTCCATAAAAAAAAGAGTAATATATAATGTCAGATATCAATGATACTAACCAAGGTTTTTTCTTAAAAATAGAATCAATTAGAAAGAGATCTCATGCATCTTCGTTATTGTTAAAACAAGATGATATAATAATAGCATTAAACAATGAAATTTTTACATCAGGAGAAAAACAACTTATTGAAGTTTTAAACGATTTTCAAAAAGATGGCAAAGATATACTTTTAACTTTTTCAAGAAATAATATACTTTTTGATCTATTAGTTTCTAGAAGTCTAGGGTGTAAATTCACTACTTTAAACAAAGAAGAGACTGCAATACAGAAAGATCTTTTTTCTAAAAAAGAAATACATGATATCAGTAATTTACAAAGCTACACAATTTTGAGGGACTTAAAAAATCAATATGATTTTGTTGAAAAATCATATTCACCTCTTGCAGGTATTTTCCCTCCTGCTTGGTTAGCTTATGAACAGAAATGGTGGTTATTAAGTTTTTTTTGTATTCTCAGTATACTTCTGTATTCAGTAAATATTTGGTTTTTTATGCTTGGATGGATGTTTGGTTCAGTTTATTTTTATAAAGCTCAAATAAACCTGTTACTTTCTTTTTCTATGCTTACTGGAAAAGCCTTTTCAATGAAACTTGCAGCTACAAATATCCATGAAGCTCAAAAACTTGTTAGAGAAATTAATCCAAAAGCTAAATTTAAATACTCTAAACTAGAAAAACCAATTGATATTGATAATGATGAGAAAAAAAATAATGAAAATAAAAATAATGTTACTGAAACAAGCGATGCTTTGGTATAAATAAATAACTTACATTAAATATATATATATAGTTTTTATTATGGCAGAACAGTATTCTATTCAAGCAGAGACTCTAATGAAAGCAGCAGTGGAGGATTATGTTGAGGTACTTAAAGGTGTACAAGCTTCTAATGCTAATATGGCTCTTATAAAAGCAATAAGAATAACAATTTCGGGAAAACCAAGAAGACTAGTTGATGTTGGTGATCTAAGAACAAAGGAAAATGATGAAAATAAACTTGAAGTATTAGTTTTTAACACTGATCACATCCCAGACTTAGTTGATGAAATTAATGAGTCTGGTTTTGAAACTAATGTTGATGGTCAATTTATTCATATCGATGTTCCTGATCCAAGTTATAAACAATTAATGGAAGTTGTTGATGATTTAAAAAGAAAAAAAAATTCTGCGCAAGGCAGATTAACTAAAGCTAAATCTGAAGCTACTACAAGAGCTAGAACTGCAGTAGAAAACGAATTTATTGAGCAAGGTGTTGCAAGTCAAGCATCAAAAAAATGTGATGTATTTTATGATCAATATGCAGGACAAATGGATGAATTAACGGATGCTAAAATATTAGAAATCTTGGGTGATGAGTTTTATAAAAAATACCAAGATGAAGAACTTGAATTTCAATAAACTTTAAAATAAATCCTAAGCTCTTATTTCAACTAAACTTTTCTTAGTGTGACTAGAATTAACACTTTTATATGTGTTATTTATCATTGATAAATTTAAAGATTTTTTATAGGATTTTTTTTCATTATTTTCTGGGGGTATCCATTTGGGATAACCAAATTCAATTTTACCAATTTCCTCAAATTTATTATTTTTAGTTTTATTATTTGAAATATTTTCAAGGTTATTATTTAAAGAGTTTTTAGAAATTATTCTTTTTTTATCATTTGCTTTTGTCAATTCAAGATCAATACTTCCAATATCTAATTTATTTTCAATGTTTTCTTTTTTATTATTTTTTGCTATTTGACTTGTTAAAGGTTTTTCTTTTTCCCAAATTTTGTTGATACCTGTTAAAGAAAATGCAAGTTCTGTAGGTGTCTTATCAAATATCTTACGAAATACCCAATTACCAAATCCTGCTATAGCCCCTATTGGTCCACCATATAAAAATCCACCAAGACTATTTTGAACAAGATCTCTGTCAGATTCTTTATTTTCTGAGTTAAGACTTGAATATATTCCACTTATAATTGGTAAATTTTGCAAAGGATTCAGAAGTCCTTTAATCCATCTCAGGAAACTAAAGGTATTTTTTTTATTTTCTAAGTTACTCGAAGAGTTAAGAGTATTTACTTGTATACTTTTTTCTAAATTACTATTTTTGATTAAATTTTTATTATTAACTAAACTAGAAAAATTGGGATGGAATGGACTTTTATCAATGCGCACAAATAAAACCTAATAATTAATTTCTATTTCAATTCTTCTATTTTTTTCTCTACCTTCTGCAGTTTCATTTGGTGCTAAAGGTTGAGTTTCACCATAACTAACAGCTTTCATTCTCTTAGGTTCTAATTTTCCTGAGGATGAGAGTGCTTGAACTACTGAAGATGATCGTGCTGCAGCTAAATCCCAATTATCTCTATATATTGAACCAAATGTAAGAGGTTTGTCATCTGTATGACCAGAAACTAATATTTCACTTCGACCTTTTTTATTTTGATCAGCAATCTTTGCCATAATATCTTTAGCTTTTTTGGTTAGTTCTGCAGACCCAGACTTGAATGCTCCACCAGAGCCGACAGTAATAATTACTTTATCTTCTTGTCTGTCAATATTAATAAGTCCTTCACCTATTTCTTCTTGAAGAGCTATTTTAAGATTATCTTCAGCAATTTGTGCTTTTTTTTCCTCTTGTTTAGATATTTCAGGAGATTCACCAATACTATCACCCTCAGAGGACTCTGCTTCACTACTTCCAGATTTGGCAGCAGATGTTGCTAGTTTGGCTAATTGTTTTTCAAGTCCACCATATAAAACTTCTGACTCAGATTTTCCAGCTGCTGCTTTAATTGATTCAACAGAATTTAATGTTTCTTGCAACAAATTAGGTAGCTCTTTTTCTTCAGCTTCTAATGGAGTAAAGTTTACTACTACTCTATCACCTAAAACCTCAACTTCAATATCTCCTCTTGAAATCGCATCTTTAATATTCTCTGCTAGTTCCTTAGCACTTTCATTTTCTCCATCATCTTTAGTTTTATCTTCATTTTTTGTTTGAAGCTCAACTTCAGCTTGATCAGTCTCTGTTGTTTGTTGCACTAGATTCTCTTGAACTGAAGGCGTCGGATTGGGACTAAAGCTTAAAGATAAAATTGTAGTACCTTTAGGTTGTTCAACAACAGGAATAATACGCTGTATCCCAAATGCATTTTTCATACTACCACTAATTTGCTTGAACTTTGGAACATTAAATTCTGCAAAAGATAAAATTAGTACAAAAAACGCCATTAAAAGTGTTGCCATATCAGCGAATGTTGCCATCCAAGCAGGAGCACCTTTGGGAGGACATTCAGGACAGGATTGTTCTTCTTCCTCTTCAGTTTCTTGTTTTTTTTTTTCTTCTACTTTTTTTTCTTCAGCCATCTTTTTCTCTTTGGACTTTAAGCAGCAGATTCAATTAATTTTTGTTTTTCTTTAGGCGGTAAATTTGCAACTAGTTGGTCTTGAATATTTCGTCCACTTTCACCTCTTGATATTAACTGAAGTCCAGTAATTATCATTTCTCTATAAGTGCTCTCATAAGTAGAATATCTTTTCATCTTAACAACAATAGGCATAAATATGGTGTTAGCGATCATTGCACCATATAAAGTTGTTAATAGAGCAACTGCCATGGCCGGTCCAATAGCTTTTGGATCTGCCATATTACCTAACATAGCAACCAAACCAACTAAAGTTCCAATCATTCCCATTGCTGGGGAAATATCAACCCAAGCTTGAGCAACACCAGTGCTAACTTCATGTCTACCCTGCATAGCTTTGAGTTCCTTTTTCATCTGTAATGTCAATTTTTCCTCATCTGCACCATCAACAAGCATTTGTAACCCGTTATCAAAAAAAATATCAGGAGTCTCTTGACCTTCTAAAGCCATCATTCCATCTTTTCTTGCAATTCCTGCTAATTCAACAATTCTTGTAATAAGTTCATCCATTTTTTTAATGGGTGGCTTGAATGCTTTTCCCATTGCTCCAAAAGAACCCAGAAACACTGGAAGAGGTGCTGTGTACATGACTGCAAAGAAAGAACCTCCTACAACAATTAGTAATGAAGGTACATCAACAAACATACCCAATCCTCCTGCGGATACCATTGCCCCTGCAATCATACCCAAAGTTCCTAAAAACCCTATAAGCGAAGCTAAATCCATAATATTTTTTCCATTAAACTAAATTATTAAACTTATTATATAATATATATATTGGTACAAAAACTGCAACTTTGATACCAAAGTTGTAAAAATTATTTATTTAGTAATTTTATTACAATTTTAGTAGTATTTAAGTAATTTATGAAATGTTTTATGTTTAATAAATTCATTAGTCTTTTTCTAATAGTTTTTCTGAACTTCTATGAAGTTCAAAGTAAAGATTTTATCGATAAGGGAGTTTATGTAATTGACTTAAAAAGTAGAGTGGAATGGTTAAAATGTTCAGTTGGTCAACAGTGGAATGAAGTTTCGTGTACCGGTGAAGCAATAAAAATTTCAATTGAAGAAGCAGAAAAAATAAAATCTCAAGTTGGTGAAGAGCTTGGTGGGGAATGGAGGTTACCTAACAAACAAGAATTAAATAGTTTGATTTGTAAAAAATGTGAGGGAGCAAAAATTAATAAAGATATTTTTCCTGATACACCAGCAGGTTTATTTTGGACTTCACAAAGAAATTGGTGGTCTCCAAAATTTTTTTGGTCAGTAAACTTTTTTACTGGTCATACTTACGGTCGATTTGTACCGGAAAAAAAATTATTTGTCAGATTCCTCAGAGATCGTTGACTTTTTTTTCTTATAATAAGATAAAATCTTAATTAAAAAAGAAAAAAAACCGGCAACTAATATAAATATTGCTACATTCCAGGGTGTTATAAAGGTGAGATAATGCATCTTTTCTGTTAATGTAAGAGATATAATAATCAAGAAAAAAACACTAGCTAAGAAGTATCTTAAAAAATAACATAATCTACATTTTTTCATTCTTTACATAACAATCAAATTTTAAATTTTTACTGTATTTACAGATTTGCTTAGCGTTTTTTTCTTCTTCAACCTTAAATATTAGTCTATAAATATTTTTTTTTTCATCAAATAATAAAACTATATCAAAATTAGTATATTTTTGCCTGATAGCTTCATTGATCTTTTCCATAGATCTAATTGCACTAGTCTTTTCAGAAAATGCTCCAAATTGAATGATAAAAAAACTTTTTATTTCAGAATTAGTTTTATTATCAATTAAATTATTCTCTAATATTTTAGATTTTTTAATTTTTTCTTTTTTTTCATTAATTTTAACTAAATCTGAATTTTCAATCATTTCATTGATTTTATAGTTAGATTCTCTCTCTTCAGTTATTTTTTTTTCTTCTAAAATAGTTTTTTGTTGGACAAAAACACTTGAATTTTGATATTTAATTGGTGTCAAATAACCAACAAAAGAAATTACAAAACTTAAAACAAAAAAAATTACGAATATCGGAAATAATCTATACATAAAAAATAAAAATTACAAATTAATCAAACTATACAACATATTTAGGTATATTAAATTAGTTTTTATTGCTTAATTCATTAAGTCATAATTTTGACATTTAAGTGCTGTCAAATTAAGTTTTTGCTTTTTTGATAAAAAAGTTGTGAAATCATAGCATAGAAAGGAAAATGTTATGCAGATATCACAGAATTTGAAAATTAGACAAAGTCAATCTTTGGTCATGACACCTCAATTGCAACAAGCAATTAAATTGCTTCAATTAAATAATGTTGAGTTGTGTGAGTTAGTTAATAAAGAATTAGAAGAAAATCCTTTCTTGGAGAACGAATCAGAAAGTATTGATAGAGAGGCAACTGAAAGGGATAAAGAAGAACAGGATGGAACTGAAAATATATTAGATGCCTTTGATAGTGGAGAATCAATTACAGACCAACCAACTAAAAATGAAGATTATGAGAATAGATGGGATCAAGACCAAATTCTTACCTCTAAAACTAATAATTATGAGACTATTGATTCTGGTTCCATTGCAGAACAGACAGTATCAGAAAAAATAAGTTTAAAAACAGTACTTCAAAAACAATTAAGTGTTGAGTTTAAATTACCTCAAGAAAAAATGATTGCCGAAGTCCTAGTAGATTATATCGAACCTTCAGGTTGGTTAGAAAAGAGTATTGAAGAACTTGTTGAAATAATTGGATGCGACCAAACTATGATTGAAAAAATTATAGTTAGGATGCAAAAGTTTGAACCAACGGGAGTTTTTGCCAGAAACTTGAGTGAATGTCTGAGAATTCAACTAGATTATGCTCAAAAACTTACACCAGAAATGGAAATACTTATTCAGAATTTTGATTTATTGGCAAAAGGAGAAATAAAGAGTCTTTGCAAAATTTGTAAAATTACTGAAGAAGTTTTAACTCGGAATATTAAAGTAATTAAAACACTTAATCCAAAACCTGGGACTCAATATTCTGATGATGATGGAGAAATTTATCATCCCGACGTAATTGTTAAGCAAAAAAATAATAATTGGGAAGTAGAATTAAATAATTCTACACTACCAAAAGTAATTGTAAATGAGAACTATATAAAAGAGTTAGATAAATTACAAAGTAAAGAAAATGATAAAAAATACATAACTGAATCACTTAACTCGGCTCGCTGGCTTTTAAAAGCAATAGAACAAAGAAATTTAACTACATTAAAAATAAGTTCCGAAATTGTTAAACAACAAAAATTATTTTTTGAAAAAGGTGTTTCTTATCTTAAACCTATGATTTTAAAGGATGTTGCAAAAAAAATTGGCATGCATGAGAGTACTGTAAGTAGAGTTACTACAAGTAAATTAATGTTAACACCGCGAGGACTAATAGAAATGAAAAACTTCTTTAGTGCAACCATTAATAGTACTACGCATGGTGAATCTCACTCTGCTGCTTCAGTAAGAGAAACATTAAAAAATCTTATAAGTAATGAACCATTAAATAATCCTTTTTCAGATGAACTAATTGTAAATAAATTACAGAAAGAGGGAATTAATCTAGCAAGAAGAACAGTTGCTAAGTATAGAGAATTAATGAACATACCATCTTCATCTGAAAGAAGAAAACTAATGAAAATTCAGAGTATTCATCTATAAAAAATTCTTAAGTAGATAATATTTACATAGCACAAATGTTCAGACGATTCGAATATCTGATATTCTGTTCAAATTGCTTAAATTTTAATTGCTAATTAAGACTACCAATTTTTTTTAAATTATGGCATTCATTATCAAGAAAACGTGAAACTGGATAAACTTCTTTTTTACTTTGTCTATTTGATTCATCAAAATGAATAATCTCAATAGATGGGGTATTCACTAAACAGTCTGAACCAGAATGGTAATTTGTTACTTTAAAGTTATCTAACATATTTATCTCCTTTGATAACTTTATAAGTGCACTTTGTGTGCCAAATTAGTAAACTTTTAAAAGGAATTTAAAAATTATATAGATCTATTTTTAATAAAATCTTGTCTAAAATAATCAATTTTATCTTTATTTTCTTTGTAATAAAAAGATTTAAAATCTAAATGCGAGATGTTATCTTTTTTAATATTTTTTTTATTTATAAAGACAGAAACCTTTCTTTTTTGCCTTTCTATATTCCAATTTTTATGAACTTTTTTTAAATAATTTTTCATTCTTTCTGGGTTAGATGAATGATATCTTGAAATAGCAGTATTCCAGCTTTTATACTTGCTAAATAAACTTTTAAGATACTTAGCAGCCCAATCAACATTTGACAAAGGATTTAAAATATCATCTAAATTTTTAAATCGTTTATTATGATACTTATAATTTATTTGCATGCATCCAATATCTATATTTTTAAGGTTTTTTTTTATTTTTTCTTTTAAAAATTTTCTTGCATTATCTTTATTCTCGAATAATACAGTTTTTCCTGAAACATTGAATGACCATGGCCATGATACAAAATTACCGTCAATTGTTCTACCAGTTTCCGTCAAAGATATTGCTGACAAAAGCTTATATGGAATATTATATTTCTTTTCAACAGTTTGAATGGCGTCTTCACAAAAATTTGAACTTGCATCCAAATTAATAGGTATTAGAACAATAATAAAACAAAGATATATAAAAATTCTAGAAAGCTCTCTCATACAGAAAATTTGCAATTAGAATGCCACTTAATGATTAGAAATTATTTAATTATTGAACTACTAACTAAATTTCTACCAATAGAAATAAAGTTGTAAGGATTAACAGAATTATTATTGATTTTTATCTCATAATGAAGATGAGCTCCTGCAACTCGCCCAGTTGCACCCATTTTTCCTATAATCTGACCTTCCTGAACGAAATCACCTTTTTTTACCATTAATTTGTGCAAATGCCCATAAATAGTTTTAACTCCATGTTTATGTTTTATTTTTATTACTTTACCAAAAGAACCATGCCTACCCGAAAAAAAAACAACACCATTTGCGGATGCTCTCACCTCTTCCTGCCATGTACCTGCCATATCAATTCCTTTATGCATTTGTTTTTTTTTTGTTTTTGGGTGAATTCTCATACCATAAGGACTCGAAACATAATAGTACTGCATTGGTGGCTTCAAAGGTAAAAAAATTATTGCATCTTTGAGTTGTTCTAAATAGTGAAAACGAGAAGAAAGTTGATCAATCAATTTTGAATCTTCAGAAACTAACAAATTATTCTGAGTGAATTTCTGAATTTCGTTAATATCTATATTATCTGGCTTCAATTTTAAGGTTTTGAAAACGTTAACCAATTCTATAAGCTCAAGATCAATAGTCTTACTAAATTGAATCATTTTTGTCTTATTATTTCTTGGAGCAGGAAATGGAATTACGGGAAGTAATTTATATGAGTACTTCTTTTCTAAATTTGATTCCATATAAGAATTCGATGTTGTTTGTGTTTTCATGTTAGTTCTATTTATAATTGTTTGCTCAATTGGAACCATGTGAGGATTTGCAAGACTAGAAAAATCATCAAAAATTGACTCATCTGATAATTTAGAATCTCCTTTAGCAGATAAATTAAAACTACTTAAACTATCTTTAAAAGATGAAAAATCATTTTTTAATTCTAAACTAAACTTTCTAGTATTCTCAAATATTTTTTTCATATCAAAAATTGGCTCTTTAACTTCAATCGAATCAATGGAATGTATTTCAGTTTCCTCGAAAGACAAAGAATCTTCAGATTTCATTTCAGGTCTATCTATAATAACATTTTCTGCTAAACCTTTTAACACTTCTACCTCTGATTCAGTAAATTGTTGAACCTGAATAGATGTATCTTTAATAAATAAAATATTAGTAAAAATATGAAAAGCACCTAAAACAATAAATTGGAGCATTTTAAAAAGAATCATTAGGACTATAAGTGCCCCAGAAATATAATGTTTTAGATTAAAAACAACCTCAATTGGACCGTTTTTAGTAAAAAATAAAAACCTTCTTTCTTTTAAAAGCTCTTGAATATTTTTTGTTACAAAAAGATCTCCAAATCTAGGGCTTGACTTAATCTTTTCAATTATATTTTTTCTGAGCGTTGGCATAATGTTTTGTAGCTATTTTAGATACAAAACAACTACTAACATTACATTTGTTAATAATTGCATCAACATAATTAACAGCATTAATTTCCAAGAAATCGGGTTATTTACATTTAGACTAAATTGAGGGAAAGGTTGACTTTTTTCATCCATCTCAACAGTTTTTTCGTTAGCATCAACAGTATTTTTTAAATGATAGTTTTTATATGATTTCGTACTAACCTTTTCTATTTTTTCTTGAACATATTCTTCATTTTCTTCATTTTCATTAAAATTTACTTTTTTTAAAGATTCATTGTTAATATTTTCTTTATATTTATTTGCTTCTTCAAATTTTTTTTGTGATTGTTTCTTATTAATTCTTTCTTGAACTTTTTCTAAATCATCAAAATTTTGAACCTTATCTTGAAACAAATTATTTTTAGTTCGTTCACCTTCAGTGTTTTTATCTACAATATTGTCAATGTTATCAACTTTTTCATTGTTTTCAGAAAATTTTTCTGGTTTTTTTATGATATTAGATTTAGGAGAAGAACTTATACTGTTTGCTTGACCACTATCATCAGTTTTTTCAATGATTTGAGTTCTCATTTTTTCTATTCTCTGTCTGATATCTACTACTTGTTCTGCCATCAAATTCTTTTACTAAATTTTGTAAAGGTAACAATTTTTATTACTTAAATAATGCATTTGTTAAGCCAAAAATTAAATTTTACTTTTTTTTTTGCAATTATTATGTTAGCAATTGTATTTTATAATTATTAATATTTCAATGTTTTCAAGAGAGTCTACATCAAAAGAGCCAGTAGAAAGATCAAATGCTAGTGTTATTGGCACTGAAATGCAGATAAACGGTAATATAAAGTGTCAAGGAAGTTTGATTTTAATGGGAAGTGTCAAAGGAAATATTGAGTGTGATGAAATTAATGTTTATCCAGAAGGCGTTTTGAAAGGTACTGTTAAAGCTTCAGATTCTGTAATTTCCGGTAAATTTGAGGGTCAAATTTTTTCTGATAGTATATCTATAGAATCAACAGCCAACATAAAAGGCGGTATTTATTATAATACTTTTAAATCTGAACCTGGAGCAAAACTAGAAATTGAGTTAACTCTGGGATTAGAGAAAAACAAGCCTACGACTAAAAAAACAAATCTTGCTAAATCAATAAAATCTTTAAAGGGGTAAATTGTGTCAGAAAATCAATCAATAATTGGAAAAGATGTAATTTTTAAAGGAAAAATATCAAACTCAAAAACTATTGAAATTAATGGTAGAGTTGAGGCCGATATTAAGTCTGAAAAGATAACTTTGGGGAAATCCGCTAGTTTTGATGGTGGAATACAGGCAGATCTCGTTGTGATTTCTGGAAAGTATCAAGGTAAACTTAAAGCAGATTCTGTTTGGCTGACAGATTCTTCAGTTATAACTGGTGAAATTAACTATAAATCATTACAAATGGATAGAGGTGCGGCACTTAATTGTAGAGTTGTACATAATTGGGATGAAAAAAAGTTAAAAAGCAAAAAGGATATTGATAACGAAGATGTAACTTCAGATGAACTTTTGGAAGAAAAGTAGGGATTAGTAATGAGTGAACTTACATATATAAACAGAGAACTAGTAATGGAAGGAACACTTCAGGCTAAAGATAGTCAGGTGGTCATTGCTGGCAAATTCAAAGGAAATATTGAAGCTAAAACTGTTATCTTAGAATCTTCAAGTTTTTTCGACGGAACACTTAATGCCGAGCATTTAAAAATTGAGGGTCAAGCTAGGGGAGACGTTACTGCTGAATTTCTTGAAATTACTGGTTCAGGAAATTTTGATGGCAAACTAAAAACCAACTCTTTATCAGTAGACACAGGAGCAAAGGTTTCTGGTAATGTGGGAAGAATTACTAATTAATTTTTATTAATTTTACTTTCCTGAGTTTCAATACATCTTTTAAAAAACTCTATTGTATTTTTAGAACCATCTATCTGTTGAAGTTTCATAGAAGCATATCTGCCTGCGGCTAAAATAACTGCCCACTCATCATCGTAATCTTTTGAATATTTTTTTAAAACTAACTCAATTTCATCCCTTATTTGAGAATATTTTTTTTTCTTTTCTTCTTTTCTTTCTTTTATTCTATCAGGAAATGGGATGATATTTAAGTATGACGGCATGTGATAATTAACGACAAGTATGAAAAAAATTTAGTAAAAAATATTTATTTTGTTGAAATTTGTCGTTATAAAATAGAGTATAAACAAAACATATGGCCATTTATTTTTATGTCTTCTAATAAACAATCAAAATCTCTTGTTCCAATAAAGAAATCTGATTTAGCAGTAGTAAAAGCAGGAAGTAATCAAAATCCTCTTAATATATCTGAGAAATTACAACATCTGAAAGATAGAGATGAAGTAAAAAAATACTTGCCAGATATCTTAGGAAGAGTTTTGGCAAGAATCTGGATAGATTCCGATTTTAGAGAAAAATTTTCTACAGATCCCCAGAAAACACTAGAATTTAATGGTGTATATTTACCTGAAGATATGAATATTGAATTCCAAAAACCAAATTCAGATAGACCAAAAATTGTTGTTTATCAACAAAGACCTAACTCAAAATTTAAGTTAAGGGTTTTATATCTTCAATTAGTAATGTTAGCAGGAAGGTGATATTTTGTTTTTTAAAAAAATTTTTTTAATATTTTTAATTATTTTTTTATCTCAAAATATTTTTGCCAAAGACCTAAATCCAGATCTTGATTATTATCAAAAAGGAATAAAATTTTATAAAAATGCAGAATTTGATAGAGCTTTTTCTATTTTTTTAGAACTTGCTGATAAAGGTGACACCGACGCGCAGTTCAATCTTACAAATATGTATTCGGGGGGAATTGGCACGACCCAGGACTATACAGAAGCATTAAAATGGAATTGGTTGTGTTCGTTAGGTGGGGAAAAAAATGTAACAAAAAAATAGAAAAACTTATTAAAAAAATTGACCAAAAAACACTTGAAGCTGTAACAAAAGATGTTGAAAATTTTTTAAAAAATAAATTTTCAAAAACAAAAGAGTTTATATATGCACTTAAATTAGGATTCTGGCACGAAAAATTTTCTCCAGAAAAAAATTTAGAACAAGCTTATATGTGGTATTCTGTTTCTGTAACTGGTGGGCTTTATAAAGCTATGAAAATTAGAAATGACGTTAGTGAACAGTTAGATGCCGAAGTACTGATTAAGCTTCAATCTGAAGCAAATAAAATTTTTTTAGAAACTAAATCTACTAATATAATATCGGAGAAATAAAATGAAATATAAAATACATTGGATTATAGATGGTTTAGCAGAAATTGAAGCCTCTTCAAAAGAAGAAGCAGAAAAAAAAATTCAAGAAGATTTAGAAGAGTATGTTAAAAATTCTGATAAATTAATGAACGTTTTTGTTGCTAAATCAATTCAAGGTTCAGCATATCTTCCTGGTAATGATGATAAAAAAAAAGAAGGAAATGGAAATAATGAAAAAGATAATAATTAGTTTCTTATTTATTAGTTTATTTCCTATTTTTAGTTTTTCAAAAGGAAGAATGTATGCACCAGAAGAAGGGACATTTGACAGAAGAAAGAGGATCGTTATTCAAAATATATGTAGATTAGTTAAAGAAACAAATGTTCCAGGTGATGTAATTTGTGAATATCAATCTCAAAATAGAAAAGATAAAAATAAGGAAATTTACTTAGGTGCTCCAGGTAATACTTGTCAAAAAGAAATTACCTGTCCAATAAAATAAATGGAGAAATAACAATTAATTATCAACTAATTCAAAAAAGGTGTTGGGAACTCTTAGAACCCGGTCAAGATAATGATAATGCTAGCAAAATTACAGATATACTTCTTTTGTCTCTTATTTCACTTAATGTTTTATCTGTTATATTAGAAACTATAGAAAGTCTTTATTTGAAGTACGAGGTTTTCTTCTTATATTTTGAATATTTTTCCGTAACTATTTTTACAATAGAATATTTTTTAAGATGTTGGTCTTGTGTACAGGAAAAAAAAATAGATTCTTCAAATTCAAAGAAAAGAATATCTTATATTTTCAGTTTCAGCGCCTTGGTAGACTTAATCGCAATATTGCCGAGTCTAATTGCCTTAATATATCCTACAATAGATTTAAGATTTATTAGGGCATTGAGGATTATAAGACTTCTTAAGTTTTCTCGCTATTCCAGTTCAATAAATAGTTTATTATTTGTATTATGGGATCAAAGAAAATCATTTGGAGCAGCTTATTTCATTTTATTTATAGCATTAATTATTTCTTCAAGTGGAATGTATTTAGTTGAAAAAGATATTCAACCAGATAAATTTGGAAGTATCCCTCATGCCATGTGGTGGGCAATTGTTACACTCACAAGTGTGGGTTATGGGGATGTTTACCCAGTTACATCACTAGGAAAAATATTTGGTTCAATTATTATTATTCTTGGTATTTTAACTGTTGCTTTGCCCTCTGGAATACTAGCTGCAGCTTTTACAGATTTCACAAGAAGAAATCAAAAAGTTTATGAAGAAAAACTCAGAGATATGCTAGAAGATAATGTCATTGACGATGATGAACGCCAGGAATTAGAGAAATTATCTGAAAAATTAAACTTATCTGAAGAAGACGTCTCATCAATAGAGGGTTTAACAAAAAAAAATTACCCCACTGAACCGATAAAATGAGTTATACCTGTACTTACTCTTTTTGAACATTCATGTAAAGCTTCTAATTGCTTGAAAATTTTATTTTCTTCCATTGTATAATCCATATCATTCTCACTTAAATAATTAGACTTCTCTCCATAGTCTGAATTATCAATTTTTTTCTTACCAACTGGGAATATTTTTCTAAGAATTGCTACTGCATCAGCAATATCAAATCTTATTAATTTTGCTATAATTTCATCTCTTGAAACACCAGACTGATCACTGAATTTGGGGATTTGAACTGATAAAAGAAAAATTTCATGAAATATAGCTACTCTTATCCCATGCATAAGTAAAAGTTCATCTCTTATTTCTTTTTCGATTACTCTTCCTCTCCCCACTGCTATTCTTCCTGTTGATTTTCTTCCTAGAATCCAATTTCTAATCTCCATATATTCTTGATGTAAATTTCTATACACCTTATGTAATCTCCAATGAACGTCAAATGATTCTAATAAATTTGCAACTGATTTCATGTGCTCACTTCTATTAGAATCAGCAGTTCTGGTAGACCAAGAAAGCCACATTCCAGGATCAAAACAATCAATATATGACTTCAGTACTTCTATATCACTAAATGCAAAAGCATATTTCACAATATCTAAAATTCTCCTAAACCTTTCAGATTTATTATAGTAATCATCAAATTTTTTTGGATCTTTCCTTAAAAACTTCCCTATACCACCAAGAGAATTAGCTAACATTCCCAATTGTTGAAGAATACTATTTTGTGGAATTGCTCTAGTTTGACTGGGATGAAAGACTAAAGTTTTAATACTTGTATCATGAACTCTTTTTACTGATCTTGAGCCTGTTGAATGTAAAATATTTGTTCCAAAAACATTTAAAAGTGCTGCATAATTTGGATCATCCATTATATTTGTATTAAATTGTTTGATTGTATTCACAAATTCAATTCCAAATTCAGGAGAATTATAAAGAGGGTCAGATTTAATTTCTTTTTTTTCATCTAAACAAAACTCAGAAATTCTTGTTAAAGCTGAAAATGCGAGATCAGAATTTAAAAAATATTTGTAACCGTCTCCTCCCTGGAAACTTATTTCTTGAATAAGTTTAATATTCCATTCTCTTAATTTCTTTCTTGTATAGGAACAATTAATATATTTAAGTCTATCAGTCAGAGAAACAGGATGACCACCTCTGCCAATTGATTCACCATGTGTATCAAAAATAAGTAGTTTAATATGAGATAAGTTATTATCAGATAAAACTTTAGCAATTTTTCTTTGAAGATTTTCAATAGATAAAACTGCAGCAGTTTGACCTAAATATCTTCCTGCATCAGAAAAACCTGTTTGAATACAAATTTTTCCTCTTTTTATTATATACTTTCTATAATGTGTATTTTTAACTAATGTTTCTATTATCTGATGACCATTAGCAAGAGCTTTTTCAGTTTCAAATAATGGAGAAATATCTATTTTATCATCCAAATTAAATAATTTAGCATAATATAATGCAGTCATTGCCGTTAGGGCGAAGTCACATTCAGCAATTAAAAATCTTATAGGCTTATTATGATCTATAAACTTAAACATTTGTGAAATAATCATAAAATATCTTTTAGCATTCATATTTTCAGCTAAAATAGTTCCAAAGTTAATTTTACTAGCAGAGACTTTTTCTATTAATTTTGATACTAGATTTAAGTAAGTCCTTTTATTTGATGGGTCATCAGGCTCACCATGAAGATTGATTTCTTTTGATATGGAATTATTTAATTGATTGGCATTTAATCTAATCTGAGTACGACCCAAACCTAAACCATAATTTTCAATTTCAGTTCTAAAAACTTGAAATTCAATTATAATTTTTTCAAATTTTTTTGTCTTATTTGCTTTAATTAAATTTATAATATCAGTAATCTTTTGAGAAATTATTTTTGTATCTGTAAGAAGAGAACTTTTATTTTGATACATAAATTTTGAAATCTTCTTAATATCATCAACTTTATTTATAAAACCCTCTTCAGAAAACTTATCAAAAATTATATTTGTCTGATCAAGACCCTTATTTAAAATTTTTTTAATATCATTAAAAATCTCTAGGGCATTTCCAGTCAATTTTTTTTTTTTTTCGAGTTTGTATATGGATTGTAAATAAAGATTAATTTGTTCACGTTTTACTTTTAATCTTTTACTAAAAGTATCTACCCAAGAAATGTCTCCCCTGCCATCAACGTCATAACCAACCCAGGTATGAAGAGAAAAAATTAATGGTGATAGTTTTGTATATTCATTAGGATAAATTTGCTGAGAAATAAACAATAACTGAATATAAAAAGATCGAATTGCATTTTGTAAGTTTTTTAAAGCTTTAATTGATAAAGTATGCTCATAATCAAGAGTAATATTCTTATCAGGTCTCTGCTCAGTTTGAAAAATTATTTTTATAATTTTTTTTAATTCAAAAACAGAAATTTTGTTACCTTTGCTATCCGTCATACTTGCCATATTGGCTAAATTTTCTAATAAATCAGACTGAATTCCAAAAGTTGGATGCGCAGTCAAAACTATTCCAAAAATATCTGCTTCAATTTTTTCTTTAAATTTTTCAAACGGTAAAACTTTTCCAGAAGAATCATAAGCTAATTTTTTAATAAGCTTTCTAATAATATTATTATTTTTTTCTCGATCTACTTCACCAATGTATTTTTTCAATCTATCTGCTTTTAATCCAAAAGAACCAACAGCCAACCTCTGAATTAATGCTTCAAGTGCAGAATAATTTAATTTTTTCTTTTCCAATCTTCTAGAAATATTTAAAGCTAACATTGTAATTGAATTACTAAAAGGATCTTTTTCTGCACCTGAACGAATAGAATCTAAATCCTTTTGTAAAATTTTTCTCAAACTTTGTGTGTCTATATCTTTATCCACAGGAAAACAGCTCCAAGTTTTGGGTAAAAGTGGTTTTCTGTATAAATCCATCTCTGAATGAGACAATTTTCTTATATTTCTACTTGTCATTTAAGAATTAAATTATTAAAAAAAACAGTATTATACTCTTGTTTTACATTTTTGGGAGACTTTTTTATAAATAGTAAAAAATGAATATAATGTTAACTATTAAAATAATAGGTTTTTATGGCTTTACTAGAAGAAAAAGTTTTGAGTATTCATCATTGGACAGAAAAAACATTTAGTTTTAAAACAACTAGAAATAAAACATTTAGATTTAAGAATGGTGAATTTGCTATGATAGGTTTAAATATAGAAAAGAAACCTCTTCTTAGGGCATACTCAATTGTTAGCCCAAACCATGAAGATCACTTGGAGTTTTTGTCAATTAAAGTTCCAAACGGACCACTTACCAGTAAACTTCAACATATTAAAGTTGATGACTTTATTTTAGTAAATTCTAAATCAACTGGAACTCTTGTTTGTGATTATTTACTTCCTGGCAAAAATTTATACTTATTTTCTACTGGAACTGGTTTAGCTCCATTCTTAAGCATAATTAGAGATCCGGAAACATATGAGAAATTTGATAAAGTTATCTTAACTCACACGGTAAGAACTGTTAAAGAATTAGCATATATTAAATTATTAGAGAATTTTAATAATCATGAAATTTATAAAGAAATAACCAAAAATAATTTTATTTATTTCAATACTGTGACAAGAGAAGAATGGCCAAGGAAAGGAAGAATAACAGAATGGATAAAGAAAAAAACATTGTTTTCTGAAATTGGTTTGAATGATTTCGATCCTAAAAATGATAGGGTCATGATATGTGGGTCTGAATCAATGACATTTGAAATAAAAAATATCTTTGAAACACTTGGTTGTATTGAGGGTTCAACAAAGTCTCAAGGTGCTTTTGTAATAGAGAAGGCCTTTGCAGAACAATAAAATAAAAATCATATATTTTGATTTTGACTTTTGGAGGGTTGATATATGTAGATTAACCTTATCAATTGCAAAAATACCTTATGAATATATAAGAATTCCTAGAAAGGATTGGCATAAGAGAAAAAACTCTGGAGAATTTAATTTTGGTCAATTACCAGCAATGATTATAAATGAAAAAAAAGTAGCTCAAACATCTGCTATGGCAAGATATTGTGGAAAAATATCAAATCTGTATCCTGAGGATAATTTTGATTCACTATTAGTTGATCAAATTTTGGATGTTGTTAATGATGTTACACTTTCTATATCCCCATCTATTAGAGAAAAAAATTTTGAAAAAAAAAAGGAAATGAGGACTACTTTAAATAATACTATTTTACCAAAATGGCTAAATTATATTGAAAAATTTACATCAACACATAAAAAAAGTAAATTTATTATAACTAGAAATTTCACTATAGCTGATATTATGATGTGGAGATTTTTGCTCTGGCTAAATTGTGGTTTACTTGAACACATTGACACTAATCTTTTAAAAAACTATGAAAATCTTAATAAATATTTTAATTATATTTCAGCTTATAAAAAGTTAAAACAAACTAATGAATATAATGAAATAATTGAAGGCATTAAAAATAGAAAATTAGTAATGTAATTATTTACTTATTTGTTGGTTAATAGGAAATGATTTTTGCATCCAAAATAAAATTAATAGTCCTGGAACCCCAAAAATTGTTGAAATTAGAAAAAAGTTAGACCACCCTAAGTAATTTACTAAAAAACCTGATGGAGATGCTAAAAAAGTTCTAGCAATTCCCATTATGGAAGATAATAAAGCATATTGGGTAGCAGTATATTTTATATTACATAGCACTGATAAGTAAGCAACAAAAGCAGCTGAACCCAATCCACCGGAAATATTCTCTCCAGTTACAGTTATTATAAGAATAACAAAATTTGGACCAATATTAGATAATATAACAAACAAAAGGTTTGAAATAATCTGTAAAAAACCAGCAAAAATTAAAGATTTTAAAACACCTATTTTTTTAACCAAATACCCACCAACAAATACTCCAATCAAAGTAGCAAAAACACCAAAAATCTTACTAGCATTTGCAATTTCAATATTTGAAAAGCCAATTTTAACATAGAAAGGATTTGCCATTACCCCAGCAATAACATCACCTAACTTAAAAAAAAGTATAAATGAGAGAATTAATATTGCATTTAAAAAACCTGAACGTTTAAAAAACTCACTCAATGGTTTTGTGAAAATAAGAAAATAATTTTTTATATTTTTTTTACTATTATTTTTATAATTTATTCTTTCTTTTACCCCAGCTGGGGCAAAAATTGTAAAAATCATTAAAAAGAAAATACAAAGTGATAACAATAAAAAAACAGACCTCCATTCCATTATTTCTCTAAAATATAATGCTCCAGCCCCTGCAATTATTCCCCCTACTCTATATCCAGCTTGTGTCATTGCTGCTCCAGCACCTTGTTCATTATGGTTTAATATTTCTATTCTATAAGCATCAACAATTATATCCTGGGTTGCCGAAAAAAATGAAACAAACAATGCAAATACTGCAGTATAAATAAGTTTCTCATTTGGATTATTCATACCTAATAAAATAATTGATACAATAAGGCAAAACTGAGTTACAACGAGCCATGCCTTTCTTTTTCCTAAAAAATTATTAAGAACTGGTACTTTAAAATAATCTAAAAATGGTGCCCATAAAAACTTTAAACTCCAGGGTATTTGGGTTAGAGAGAACAAACCAATCGTTGAGAGGTCTATACTTTCTCTCGTTAACCAAATCATTAAGGTAGATAAAATTAAATATAAAGGAATTCCACTTGAAATACCCATTATAAATATAAAAATTAACTTCTTCGAAAAATAAAACTTATACCAGTTTGTTTGAAATAACATAAAGTTAAATGTTGAAATTTATTTAATTATAATTATTATTTATAGTATGAACAATATTTGACTCTTTCTCAGAAAAAAAAATGAAAAAAACTACATTTATAATATTAATCATATTTTTATTTCCTTTCTACTCTTTTTCAGATTCAATTCCTAATTTGCTTGGGGTTTGGGAAGGAGAAAATAAAACTTATTCTGATATGAAAGGTATGAAAACTTGGGAAAAAAAAATAGAAATAGTTAAACAAAAGGATAGACGTTTTCAGGGTAATTTTACATACACCGATGGAACTAAAAATTTTTTTGGTGTTATCCATCCTGATAATAAAACTATTACTTGGGTTTCTTCAAATAGCAGAGGTTATAATTTGGGAAGAATTTTAAGTGATAATACAATAAGTGCATGTTATGTAGAATCCGGCATTGATGCTACGGTTGGGTGTGCTGTATTAGAAAGAAAATAAATTTATGCTTTTTTGACTAATTCTCTAAGAAATTGGTCTTTTTGCTTCTTTACAATTTTTGTACTACCTTTCCAATGAATCTTTGATTTTCTAAGCATAATCAGCTCGTCAAAGTATTTAATGGCTCCTTTCATATCAGAAGTGATTGTAAAGACAGAAACCTCAAAATCGTTTGCTAAATTTTTGATAATTTTAAATATTTTATTAGTTTTTATTGGATCAAGACCAGCTGTAGGTTCATCTAGAATTAAGAAATTTGGATTATCTGAAACTGCTCTAGCTATGGCAACTCTCTTTTTCATTCCACCGGAAAGTTCATTGGGATAAAGTTTTAAAACACTTGAATCCATTCCTACTTTTTTTAAAAAAAAATTAGCAGTCTCAATTAACTGTTCCTTTGCCAAACCAAGATTTAATTTCTTAAACATAATATTTTGCCAAACTAATAAGCTATCAAAAAGTGCATCTTTTTGAAAAACAACACCAAAATTATTCAATAATCCTTTATTCTTTGAAAAACTATCTAATTTAGTACCATTGATAAATATTTCTCCAGACTTAATAGGAACTAAACCAACCAATGATTTTAATAATGTTGTTTTTCCAGAGGATCCCTCACCGATAACACATACGGTCTTTTTTGAATGAAAATCAAATGAAATATTTTTTAATATAACTTTGTTATCTAATTCAACAATTATATTTTTAATTTGTATTTTATTCTTATTCATTAGTTTAATTATAACGATATATTATAATCTTATACTATAATGCTAAATAATTTTTTGCCTAAGGAAAATTTTAAACCAGGAACAGTTATTATTGCTGGTGCAGGACCAGGTAATCCTGAATTAATAACTCTAAGAGTATATTTTGCGATACTGCATGCTGATGTAATAATTTATGATGGTTTAGTTAATAAAGAAATTCTAAAAATTGCAAAAACTAAGGAATTAATTTTTGCAGGAAAAGCATTTAAAAATAAATCGTGTACTCAAGAAGAAATAATAGATTGGATGGTAAAAAATGCTAAAAATAAAAAAAGAGTTGTGCGACTGAAAGGTGGAGACTCATCAATTTTTGGAAGGGGAGCAGAGGAAATTGAAGGTTTAAGACTAAATAAAATTCCCTTTAAAATTTTTTCTGGAATTACCTCTTCCCAAGAGGCAAATAGACTTATGAGAGATAACTTGAATGAACAAAAATCTATTTGTTATGTTACAGGTCACAAAGCTATTAAGTCATTAACTCCTGGAATTAATTATAAAAGATTAGCAAAATTTAATGGTCAAATTATTGTTTATATGGGCCTTTCACAAATTAATTTGATTGCAAGTAAGTTAATATTTTATGGTAAAAAAAAAAGTACTAAAGTACAAATTCTATCAGACATATCTTTAGCTCAACAAAAAATTATTAAAACAAATTTGGAAGAATGTTCAATTGTTAAGGATAAATATAGGCTTAAGCCTCCAGCAATAATTCTTATTAATTAATTTTTCATTTGCAATTAAATTACTTAAATATATGATTCCAATATGAAAATGGTGCTCAGAAATGAGGTAATAGGGAATCTAGTTAAAATCTAGAACAGCCCCCGCTACTGTGATTCTTAGATTAATTTCTTTACAAGTGAATACTTGGTGAAGGTAAAATAAAATCTAATGTCAGTCAGGAAACCTGCCATTTTTACGTCATTCATTCAAATTACGGGTTGGTTTTTTGATGTGGAAATTCCATTGAGGTGACGTAGCTTACCTCGGTGGGAAATATTTCCCACTTTTTTTTAATCTTTAGAATTATTTTGAAAAAACAATTCTAAATAAAGGAGAAGTGAAGTGAAAAAATTAATCTTTTTATTTTTTATATTTTTAATTTCAAAAAATATTTTTGCGCAAAATATAGAGAACGAAATAGTTGTTTCGGCATCAAAACTTATAAATAATCAATTAAGTGGAACTACTACGCATATAATAACAAAAGAGGATATAAATAAATATCCAGGAGAGTCATTGGCACAAATAATTTCTAGGCTTCCGGGTGTAGAATTTAAAACTTTGTATGGTACTGGATTTGGTGCAAAAGAAACTATTGATATTAGAGGGTTTGCAGATACAGCAAAATCTAACACTTTAATTTTATTAAATGGTCAAAAACTTTCAAATATAGATTTAAGTTTTGTTGACTTCACAACTATACCCCTAAATAGTATACAGAGAGTAGAAGTTATCAAAGGTAATAGTGCGAGTGTTTTATATGGAGGCAACTCATCGGCAGGAGCAATAAATATAATTACAGATCAGTTTCCTGGTGTTAAAGATAATGCAACTATTTCATCTACATATGGTTCATATGGTCAATTTGAAACTTTTGTATCTGGAACAAAAGCTTTCGAAGATTTTTCGATTACTGGTAACTCCAACTATATTGTAACTGATGGTTATAGAAGAAATAATGGATTAAGACAAAAGAATGGAAATATAGAGATCAATGGATTTTTTAATGAAAAGCTCTCTTACCACTTGAATGTTTCCTCAGATGATCAGTATTTAGAATTACCTGGAGATGTTCCTGTAAATTCATACTCTGCTGGTGCACTTAATGGCTTAGACGGATTTTCTATAGATCCTCGCTCAACGGACACTCCGGCTGACTTTTCTACAAGTCGAGGAGTTAAAACATTTTTTAGTTCAACATATAGTCCAAATAAAAACTTTGAATTTATAAATGATGGGAGTTATAGATACAACAATAGTCAAGCTTTCTTTATATCATCTTCATCTACACTTGACACAACAATGGATGTTTTTTCTTATAACCCAAAAGTGAAATTAAATAGAAATATCTTTGGTAAGAATTTTAATGTTATTAGTGGAGTCGATACAAATTATACTTACTACCATTCTGATAGAATGGGTGTTGATGGGACCATGACTAAACAAGTTTACAAAATGTCTGACACAAGTTTAGGTACTTATATTAATGCTGAACTAGATATTACAGAACTTGATAAACTTGGACTAGGTTTTAGATATCAAGGGAATTGGTTAAAAGCTACTGATTTTGTAGGTCCAGCTAGTGGAGCATTTAGAACAAATAATTCAGATTCATTAACTTTTGATCCACAATATGCATTACATCTAGGGTATGAAAGAGAATTAAAAAAATTTGGAATGATCTTCTCAAGAATTGGTAAAAGTTTTAGGTATCCTAATGTTGACGAAAGAGTTGGCCAAAACGCTTATAATCTTAATCATGACTTTACAATGAAATCCCAAACTTCTGAAGATTTTGAAATAGGACATAAAATAAGTAAAAAATATTATAATATCTCTAATTCTTTTTATTACATGAAATTAAGAAATGAAATTTATTATGATGCAGTTGATTTTATAAATAAAAATTTAGAACCAAGCAAAAGGTATGGTATAGAATCGTCTGTAAATTTCATATTAAATGACACTATTGATATTGTTAATTCATTTACATTTGCAAAATCAAAACTAAGAAGAGGAACATATAAAGGAAAAGAAATACCAGGTGTTCCAAGCATTACAAACAAAACAGAATTTAATTTTAAGTTAAAAGACTATGCTAATTTTTATACTAGTGTATATTACAAATCATCTACAAGAATGATAAATGATACCAAAAATTTTCAAGTAAAAATGCCTGAATATTATCTTGTAAACATGGGTTTGAAAGGTAAAGTATATGGATTTGACTATAATTTAGCTGCTAATAATGTTCTAAATAAAAGTTATTATAACTATGCTGTTGCAAGTGCCTCAACCTACAATGCTTACAACACATATCCACTTCCTGAATTTAATATGTTATTAAAAGTTTCTAGAAAATTTTGATATAAATAAAGAATGAAAAATAAAATAAAAAAATATTTTATATTATCTTCAGCTTTTCATTTATTTCTAATTGGAGCACTTTTTGTAAAAAAAGATTTAACTAGTCCTTCAACTTCCATTCAAATAGTTGAGTTATTGTCACTTCCAACAGATAAAGTTGAGGAAAGTAAACAATTATTACCTGAAAAAATGAAAACTGAAGATTTAAAAAATAAAATGAGTAGCTCAGAGCTAATATCTTTTAAAAAGCCAATCAATAATATTAAGCTAAAAAAAAAATCTCGAATGTCCTATTCAAAAAATAAGGTTGAAAAAAATAATCGACAACAATCCTCGAAAATTAGCTTTAAAGATAAAAAATTAACCCCTGAAAATAATTATAAAGCTAATAATATCAGCAAAAAATTCACTAAAGCAAAATATATTATGGGTTCAATAAACAATCCACATCCTCCATACCCACTTTTGGCCAGAAAATATGGTTGGCAAGGAAAATTAATTCTTAAAGTATATGTAAAGTCAAATGGTTCAGTAGAAAATGTTGAAATTGAAAAATCTAGTGGTTACCCTATTCTGGATAATGTAAGCAGAAAAACTTTGAAAAACTGGTATTTTACACCTGCACGTTTTGGTGATACTAATGTTAATGATAATTTAAAAATACCAGTAAGATTTGTTTTAAATGATTAATGTTTGATTTTGAGTGTACAATTGTTGGTGCAGGAGTTGTTGGATTAGCAGTTGCAAGAAGTATTGGAATAAAAAATAGAAGAGTTCTTATTCTTGAAAAAAATACTTCTTTTGGAGAAGAAAACAGTTCAAGAAATAGTGGTGTGATTCATGCTGGAATTTATTATCCAAGAAATTCTTTAAAATCTAAATTCTGTATTGAAGGAAAAAAAAAATTATATAAATATGCGAAAGAAAGATCTATTGATTACAATAATTGTGGTAAAATTCTTATCGCAAATAATAATGTTGAAAATAAAAAATTAGAACAAATTAAAGATTTTGCTGAAAAATCTGGAATAACTCTTAAAAAATTAAATTTTAACGATATTAAAAAAATTGAGCCAGAGATTCAATGTAAGAACGGTCTACTTTCAAAAACAACAGGTATAATAGATTCTCATGGATTAATGACAAATTTCATTACAGATATTGAACAAAAAAAAGGAATTATAAGTTATAAAAGTAAAATTTCAAGCATTAACCTTAAGGAAAATCATGTTGAATTCTATCTCAACGATATAGCTGATAAAAAATATACTACTAAATTGTTAATAAATTGTGCGGGTATCAATAGCGAAAAAATTGCTAGAATGATTAAAAAATTTCCAAAATTTCATATACCTAGTATTAGATTTGTTAGAGGAAACTACATGAAAATCTCAGGAAAAAATCCATTTTCGAGGCTTATATACCCTATACCTAATAAGGATGGTCTTGGAATACATTCTAATTTAAATTTGGCAAATGAAACACTATTTGGTCCAGATACTGAAAATATTAGTAAAATAGATTTTAAACCTAGCACGGGTTTAAATAAGAAATTTACAAAAGCCATTAAAAGATACTGGCCTGGAATAACAAATAGAAATTTATATCCTGATTATTCAGGTATCAGAACTAAAGTAAAAAATAATGATTTTATTATACAAGACTTTAGACAACATAAAATAAAAAATATTATAAATTTATTTGGAATTGAATCTCCTGGCTTAACATCTTCAATGTCTATTGGAGAATATGTCAGTAATATCGCAGAAAAAACTTTAAATGATCAAATTTAAGTTAAAAGAATATATAGAATATTATTTACTTCTTATTTTTTATAATTTGTTAAAAATAATTGGTATCAGAAGTTCTTCAGTTCTTGGAGGTTTGATGCTATCAATTTACGGTATTTTTTCAAAAAAAAATAAAATTGCTTTTAATAATATTCATAGAGTATTCCCTGAACTTCAAGACAATGAGATAAAGCAAATAATTAAAAAAATGTGGTTTCATTTTGGAAGAGTAATTGGAGAATATCCTCATTTAAAAAAAATTAATATTTTTAATAATAAAAGTATCGAAATTGTGGGAATTGACAATTTACTTAGACCACTAAAAAAAAACACTCCATGCTTATTTTTTTCTGCACACATAGGAAATTGGGAGCTAACCTCACATCCATTAACAAAAAGTGGGTTTAATATTAGCTTCATTTATAGAGCACCAAATAACTATTTTGTGGACAGACTTCTTAGAAAAATAAGAGAAGGGTATGGTGTAGAATTAATAAAAAAGGGAAAAGGTGGAGCCAAAGATTGTATTTCTATACTAAAAACAAATGGAAATATCGGTATGTTAATTGATCAAAAGATGAATGATGGTATCCGTACTAAATTTTTGGGATATGATGCTATGACTGCATCTGCAATTGCAAAATTTGCATTAAGATTTAAATGTCCAATTATTCCTTCAGTCTGTTTCAGAGAAAAAGGTTTAAGGTTCAGACTTAAATATTTACCTGAGATAAGTTATAAAAAAATATCTAAACTTAAAACAGAAGAGAAAATAATGAATTATTTAAATAAATATGTTGAATCATGGATTAAAGAAAAGCCAGAGCAATGGATTTGGATTCATAATCGCTGGTAAATCAAGAAAGTTCTAAATCCTTTATTATTAACCTAGCAATATCAATAGATTCATTAATTTTTTTATATTTCCACGCAAAAATATCGCCATCAAAATTTCTAGTAATCATATTTTTAATTAAAAAATTTTGAAATTTTTCAATTTTTCTTTTACTATTTCTAACATTAAAAATAAATACAGGTTTTTTAGTAGAAACTGCTTCAGAGGTCATACTTACTGAATCAGAGGTTACAATAAAAAAGTCAGAGCTTTTAATTAAAAACCAATATGGGTTTTTACTGTTTTCATTCCAAATATATGCAGAATCTTTAAAATACCGTAAAATATTATTTTTTAGATCTTTAGATGTTCTTCTTGAAAAAAGAATAAAAAGCTGAAATCTTTTTAAATCAATTTTTTGTAAGTTCTTAATAAATTTATTTATGTCAGTGAGAGAAAACTTTGAACTTTTACTATTGCCTCCAACTAAAACTGTAATTTTTTTTTTTCCATTCAAGATTGGAATCATTTTTTTAAAGATTTTCAATTCTTCTTTAGGTATATTTTTTTTTTCTTCATTTATAAAAGAAAATCTATTAGAAATTATATTCTTGTTAACTTTATAGTTGTCATGTTGAGGAATTATACATTTATCAAAAAAACTTTCTTGAAAGTAAGGCTTTAAAATATGAATATTCTTACATTTTAATTTTTTTTTTAGGAAAACACTTACTGGTGCACAAACTCTTCCACATGAAATTATTAAACTTGTTGAAAAATCTAATTTAAAATTAAATGAAATTAAACCCATTCTTAAAAAAAAAAACAAAAAGAAATTTGGAAAAAATCTAAATTTATAGTTATTTATTATAAATATCTTTTTTTCAAATTTATTATTAGCTTGTTTAATAATAGAATTTGTTAAACCAACTGCTTGATTATGACTGCTAGCTTTTTTATCAACTAGAACCAATATTTTTTTTTTATGTTTCATAAATAAAACAAAAGTTTACCTAAAGGAAAAAAAATTATTTTTAATTAAAAAAACTATAATTTGTCTATAAGCTAACCCCAAATAAATCATTAAAATTGCTGAAAATAGATTATCACTCAAAAAATGTCCTCCCATTGATAATCTGCAAAAAATAACTAATGTTCCAAAAATTAAATTAAACTTAAAAAAAAATAAACAATTTCTCATTAAAAAAACACCTGATAGAAATGAGAATGCTCCTGCCGCTTCTCCACTAATCCATGAGCAATTTCTTTCACATTGATCACTTTTAAATAAAGGTGGTGTATAAATTTTATTACCATTAAACTCTTCAATATTTACTGGTCGAGCCCGGCCCCAAGTATCTTTAAAATATAAGTTGGCAATTATACCACATCCAACTATTGGTCCAATTAAAAAACCTAAAGTTGTATATAAAAATCTTCTATTTTTTTTTTCTCTATTTTTAATTTTCTGATGATTGTTTATAAAATAAATAATCATTGAAATTATAACAATTATTGGAAAAATAATCATAAGGTTTTTTAAAATCATTCTTAAATCTTTTATTAACGTTATTTCTTCAGAAATGAAATTTTCATTTACAAAAAATAAATCAGAAACATAAATATCAAGTTTTGGAAAAAGCAAGAACACAAATAGGAAAACAAAAAGACTAATATTATTTACAATAAAAACCTTTTTGAAGAAATTATAATTTTTGAAATTTTCAAACATTATAAGATTAAATTTACTTTTGATTCTTTTTAGGCTCAAGAATTTTCAAGTATCTAAGTCTTAAAGCTATTATTGCAAGTGCAAGTATTAGTATTGCCAATGATTCATATATTAATATTGATGGATCTAAATCTTTTTTTTGAAGTATTATCAATCTAGAAATAGCTGTAATGGCAATAATTAGAGGATAGGTTATTCTTATTTCTTCACTGAGAAGATAAACTCTTGTCATACCCATAACTTCAATATAAATAAATAACAGTAACAAATCAGCCAGATTTATTTCAAGCTTTTCTACCATTTTTAAGATTTCCAGTCCAAAACCCAAAAAGCTTCCTAGAAAGATTAAAAAAACAGCTGTTATTTGTATTTTTCTAATTATAAATTCTAGTTTCATATTCGAAGAATGCATTAATTTCTCTTAAATGTCTAATACAACTTTTTTTTAATAAAACTTATAAGATCATCAGATATCATTATTAAAGATACAAGTATTATAGGATAAATAGCAATAAAATATCTAGGAATTGCTATATTGGTAAAAGCAATGGCAAAAAGATAGGATTGTGCAGAAAATATAAATAACTCAAGTAAAAAATCTTTTTTTGGGTTCCGTGTTTTAATAAGTACAAAAAATGTAAACAATGTTAAAATAGAAAAAAATAAAAATAGAAAAAGAAAAAAAATAAAAACAGAAATTAAAAATAATCTATCTAGAGAGTTATATTTATTATTTGATAGTTCAATCATTTCTAAAAAAGGTAATTTTTTATCAGTTTTGATCAAATAATTTTCTAAAAAGATCTGCTTTGCTCCTATCGACCACAAACCTAAATAATGACTAAACGAAATTTTAGCATATTCTAAAGGATACTCTTTAAGCATTATTATCCCAATTTCATTTAAAAGAACTTTATGATCTTTTAGTATAGGTACTTCTGAATTCTTTCTATATTCCTCATTTATCGTATTAATTTCACTTTTCAATATCTGATATTGTGCTAAAACTTCATAATCAGAAGATAATTCAAATTTTAAATATGGATTTTTCATACTTTCCATTGATTGTTTTATACCTTTTGAAATTTTTGATGCTGTATCCAATAATTTATGAGATTCATTAGGAAATTTTAAATAATTAAATGAATCAGAACCAGATATAATAAAAATCTTCCCTAAAATTGATAAGGGCAAAACAGAACTTCTTTCTTTGTTTTTAGAGTAAAAATAGTGGTATTCTGTAATAGGGAATATTAAGAAACCTGTAAATATAATAATTATTGATTTAAATTTTTTATCTCTCAATTGAAAAATTAAAAGGACTAATAAAAATATTAAACCAAGAACCATTCCTACCGATTTTATAGAAAATAAAAATCCAAAAGATAATCCAGACAAAAAATTTAAAAAATTACTATTTTTTTCTTTTAATAGAAATAAAGCAATCGAAAAATTTATAAAAGAAAAAAATAAAGCTTCAGTTAAAATAGTTTTAGTAAAAGATGTATAGTAAGCATTAATTGAAACAATCAAAATGAAAAAAACACAGTATATAAATTTAATCTTTTGAAATCTTAATGAATAAAAGATGCAAATCAAACTTGATGTCAACATTATTTTTTGAAATAAAAATAAATCAAAATTCAAGAAATCCAAAGACTGGATTATTAAAGAATATAAAGATTTTCTATAATCTGAATTATTTATATACGAATCACTATCAGGTTGAACAATCTCGAGGAATGAAGGTGAAAATTGTATTATACAAAATACAACAATAAAAAGAAAAAAATACAGAAATTTATCTTTTATATCATTATTAATATTTATAACACTATTTTCCAACAAATTCCTCTATTGTATCCGAACAATAATCTATTTCTTTTTTTGTATTATAATAATTTAAAGAAATTCTAAGAACGTCTTTCCTTTGTATTTTTTTAAAATATAGATAAGATGTATTTTCTTTAGACATATATACATTAATCTTTCTTTTTTTTAAAAAATCATATACTTCTCTGACCGTTTTTTTTTTAAAGTATAAAGTATTTATACCCGAAAGACTATTATGATCCTCGCAAAAAACTATTTTATTATTTGTTTCAAGTCTTTTTCTTAAATATGAACTTAAAAAAAAAATTTTTTTTTTTATTTTAGATACACCTGTTTTTAAAATATTTTCTACTGATTTGGATAAACCCAACTTTAATGCTGGTGAATGTTCAAACATTTCAAAAATATGACCTTTTTCATATTTTTTATATTTATTTAGATTAATAATCCTTACTGAGGACATATCTTCAAATATTGGATTAAATTTATCTTTAATACTTTTCGAGATATATATAAAGCCTGTACCTCTTGGCCCCATCAAATATTTTCTTCCTGAAGCAGTTAGTATATCGCATTTGAATTTTTTTACATCAATTTCAACTTGTCCAACTGATTGACAACAATCTAACATATAAATACCTTCAGGATTAATTCTTTTAAAAATTAGACCTATTTCTTTAACTGGCATTATATTCCCTGACTGAGAGGCTATGTGATTAATACTAAGCAGCTTAGTTTTTGAATCTATTTTTTTTTTTAGATCATCCAAATCAACTAGTCCTCTTTGATTGATATTTACAATCCTTAAATTTTTAAAATTGTTTTTTCTCTTTAGAATTGAAATATGATTACTAGAATATTCATTTTGTAGAATTACAATATTATCTTTTTCGTTCAAAAATATTGAATTAAACGCCAAGTTCCAAGCTAAAGTTGAATTAGTTAAAAAGGAAATTTCATGTGGATCTGAATTAATTAACTTAGAAGTATTTTCATAAAACTTATATAGACTTTTTTTTTCTTTTTCTTGGGCTTCATATCCACCCATCGTATTCTCAAGATCCATATAGCTCTTAATTTTCTTTAAAACATTTTGTTTACATATACTTGATCCAGCATTATTAAAATGAATATATTTCATAATCTTACTTAACTTTTAGACAAAAAATACTGAAGTATTTTTTTTTGTCAGTCCAAACTTTTAATGTCTCAAAACCACATTTTTCAATTAAAGAGGAAAACTCTTTTATACTATACTTATATGAGTTTTCAGTATGAATTGTTTCTCCTTTTATGAAAGAAATATTATTATTCAAAATCTTAACATTTTGATCTGAGAGACTTTCTAAATGCATCTCAATCCTTTTTTCTGCAGAATTATAGAAAGCCTTATGCTTAAATTTTTCAATATTAAAAAATCCACTAAATTCATTGTTAATTCTTTGAAGTAAATTTTTATTAAAATCAGCCGTTATACCTTTAGAATCATTATATGCTTTTTCTAGAATCTTTTTTTCTTTTTTTAAATCTACACCTATAATTAACAAATTTGCCTTACCAATTATTGCTGCAAAATTATTTAATAATTTTGTAGTTTCACTGGGGACTAAGTTTCCAATCGTTGAACCAGGAAAAAAACCAATTATTTTTTTCTTTTTTAGCATTTTTTTTATTCTACTAATATTTTTAAAATCTGCGCAAATTGGAGTAACTTTTATACTAGGGTTATGCTTAGCAAAAATTTTTGCTGTATCAATAAGATATTTTTGACTGATATCTATCGGAAAATACTCTTGAGGTTGATCTAAAGCGTTAAGAAAATTATTAATTTTTACAGATGAACCACTTCCAAACTCAACAATTGATGAATACTTTGGTAACAATGTATTAATTTCTTTTTTCTTTTCATTTAAAATAGATAATTCAGATTTAGTCAGATAGTATTCATCTAATTTAGTAATTTCATGAAAAAGATTAGAACCTCTTTCATCATAAAAGAATTTAGAGTCTATGTTTTTTTGAGTCTTATCTTTTAATCCTTTTAAAATTAGTTTCTCATCTTTTTTTTTATTAAAATTTATTAACTCTGAACTATTATAATTTGACAATTTATTTTTCATTTATACTTTCTGCTAATCTTAAACCATTAAACTGCCAACGATCATATGGATAAAAAAAATTTCTATAACTTGGACGAATGTGCTTTATAGGCGTGACACAGGATCCTCCTTTAAGAACAAACTGATTACACATAAATTTCCCATTATATTCACCTACTGGACCCTCCCAAGTACTATAACCCTCATAGGGATGATAGTTTGTAGAGGTCCATTCCCAAACGTCTCCAAATAATTGATTGATAGAGTTAGAACTATTTCCTAATGTTTGAGGCTCAAGGTTATTACTTTCTAGGAAGTTTCCATTAATATTATTTTTTTTAAGAAAATATTCAATTTCAAATTCACTTGGTAATCTTTTCTTTTTCCACCTAGCAAATGCATCTGCCTCATAAAAACTTATATGAGAGACAGGTGCGTATTCGTCAATTTCTTTTACACCATTTAATGAAAAACTAAAATCCTCATCAATCCAATAAAGTGGTTTGTTAATTTTATTTTTTTTTATAAATTCATATCCATCTGATAACCAAAACTCACTCCTATTATATCCATCATCGTCTATAAAACATTTCCAATCATGATTATTAATTAAGAAATTTTGTATTTTGAATGGCTTAATTTTTTTTTCATGAAGAGGAAGCTCATTGTCATAACAAAATTTATCACCTTCATTACCAATTAATATTTCTAAATCACCAACTTCAGTCCAACCCTGAATAATATTTTTAGATTTCATTAATTTATTTTTTTTTTGATAAATCGGCTTTATAGGGTTATGAAAAAAAACATTAAGTATATCAGTCAAAATTAATTCCTGATGTTGTTGCTCATGATTGATGCCAAGCTCAATTAAAAACAATAACTTTACTTTATCTTTAATATTTTTCTTTTCTAATAATTCTAAAACTTTATCTTCAATTTTTTTTCTATATTGCAATACCTCATCTAAACGAGGTCTACTTAATAAACCTCTTTTGTCCCGTGGATAAATATTACCAGCAGAATTATAATAAGAATTAAATATATAGTTAAAATTTTTATCGTAGAAATTATATTTATCATTGAAATTTTCTAAAATAAACTTTTCATAAAACCAAGTAGTATGCGCTAAATGCCATTTAGTTGGACTTACAAATGAAAAAGTTTGAACATTCATATCTTCATTATTAAGTGAATGAATTAATTGAACTGTCTTATTTCTGGTTTCTATAAACTTAGTTATAATATCATTAATAGGTTTCATTTTTTTAAGGAATTATTTTTAAGGTTTTAATAACTTCTTCAGGTAACTTTTTTCCTCCAAAAGCTATGAAGGGATTATTAGTATATTCAGGTTTATTATATCTTACTGGTTTGCCATTAATTTCAAAAACATTACCTCCAGCATTTTTTAATATTGCATGACCAGCAGCAATATCCCACTCCATTGTTTTTGATAATCTAGGATATAAATTTGATGTACCTTTTGCTAAATTACATAACTTAATTGAAGAACCTGAATAATTAATATTTTTAACTTTAATTTTTTTTATAAAAGACTTCGTATTTTCATCAAGATGAGATTTACTTAATTCCAGATTTAGGTCATTTTTATAATTATCAGCCTTAATTTTCATTTTTTCTTGTTTTTCAAAAAAAGATTCATGACCATCAGTCCAGTAAATCTCTGAACGTAATGGAATATATATAAAACCTAAAATTGGATTACCGTTTTCTATAAATGCAATATTAACTGTGAACTCATCACTTCCATTAATAAACTCTTTAGTTCCATCGAGTGGATCTACCAAAAAAAAATTATTCTGACTTTTTAAAATAGGTTTCTGCTCTTCAGATATAACTGAAATATTTGGAAAATTATTAGTTAAACCATCAATAATAAATTTATTTGCCATTATGTCAGCATTAGTTACTGGAGAAGCGTCATTTTTAATATAAACTTCTTTTTTTTTTAAAAATCCGGTTATAATCTTACCAGCATCTTTTGATAAATTTTTTAAAAAATTTATATCTTTTGTTGAAAATTTTTTCATGGTTATAAACTGTAAAGATTTTTTTTATACTATGTAAGAATAAATTAAAAAATATTAATCAGAATTTAATTATTACTTTTTATTAAAAAATTATTATAATGTAAAAATAATTAATATTTTAATTACATTTACTATTTTCAATACATTGTAAGAATTAATAATTTATGAAAAAGAAAATTACTTATGTTTCTAATTCTCTAATACCATCATTACAAGCTAATTCTGTTCATGTCATTAATATGGCTTATTCTCTATCAAAATTAGGGGCTTTGGATAATTTTTTTGCTTATAAAGGTTTTATAAACAAAAACATTAAATCCCTTTATGGATTAAAAAAAAATTTAAAAATTAAATTTTATTTTCTTTCACAAGCTCCTTTTTTTAATTTTTTAGAGATATTTTTTATGTATTTTAGAGCAGATAACAACTCAATTATATTTGGTAGAAACATTAAAATATGTATTTTCTTTTCTTTTTTAGGTTCAAAAGTTATTTTTGAGACACATCAACCAATAAATAGTTATACATATTTTGAAAGAAAACTTTTTTATATTTTTAGAACAAGAATATCTAAGATAGTTTGTATAACCCACGCCTTGAAGAAAATTCTATTAAAAGAACTAGAAATAGATGAAAAAAAAATTCATGTTTTACCTGATGCTGCTAATAAAAAAAAAGGAATTAAAAAAAGTAAACCACAAAAATTAAAAAAAATTGGATATTTTGGTAGTTTAATCAAAGGAAGAGGTATCGATATTATCATCTTAATAGCAAAAGAATTAAAAGAATATGAATTTCATATAGCTGGTGGCAATGAATATCTAATAAGAAAACTTAGTAAAAGAAAACCAAAAAATATTATATTTCATGGTTATCTTGACGAAGATAAAGTTGTCTTATTAAGAAATAGAATGGATGTTTTACTTGCTCCTTATCAAATTAACACAAATGTTCAAGGAGGTAAAGTAACCTCACAATGGATGTCTCCATTAAAAATTTTTGAATATATGGCATCGAAAAAACCATTTATCGCATCAGATATTGACGTTTTAAAAGAAGTTCTAACTGAAGATAATAATTGTCTTCTAGTAAAACCTAATTCGATAAATGAATGGATTAATGCAATTAAAAAGATATTAAATGATGAAAAAATGTCAAAAAGATTGGTGGAAAATGCTTATAAAACATTTGAAAAAAAATATACATGGGATATTCGGGCAAAAAAAATTATAGATATTTGCAAGGAAATAGATTAGAGAAAAGCATGATAAAGAATTTTTTGATAAGAATTTTAAAATCTAACATGCTTTACAGATTTTTAAGTTTCATATCTTTTTTTGGCTGGAGGCTAAAATTTGATGAAAAAAAAATATTTAAAACTTATCATAAAAAATACAAAATAATTGATAATAGAGAAATAATTTTAAATAGAGATTCGTCATTATTCTTTTTCTATTTAGATAAGATTATTTCAAAATCTCCACCTGGATGCGTTGTAGAATGTGGTTTAGGAAAATTTAAAAGTTTTCAAATGATTTCATTTATCTTGCAAAAAGAAAAAATAAAAAGAAAATTTTTTGGTTTTGACTCTTTTATGGGTTTTCCTGAAGTATCTGAAGAAGATAAAAGTCCAAGAAATCCAAAAAAGGGTGATTGGAATATAGTAGATTTTGATTTATCAAAGAAATTTCTTCAAAATCATAAAATAAATAATTTTATATTAGTTAAAGGCTTTCTGGAAGAGACATTACCTATATGGAAAAAAAAGTTACCTCAAATAGCTATTTTGCATATTGATGTTGATTTATATGAATCATATAAAACGGCTCTCGAAAACTTATATGACAAGGTAGTTAATGGAGGCTATGTATTATTTGATGAATATGATAATAAAAAATTTCCAGGTGCAAAAAAAGCTATTGATGAGTTTTTTAACAAAAAGAAAAAAAAAATTCAAAAGGATCCCATAGGAAAATACTTTATAAAGAAATAAAATTTAATAATTATTTTTTTTTAATTTAGCAAGACTTAAAATTCTATTTGCGTATGCTTTAGAAGCTGTACCTCTATTATAACTAATCTCACTGTTAATCACTTTCTCCTGTAATTTTTTGTCAATAGAAAAATTATCAATATTATTTAGTTCATAAATTATATCATTGAAAACATGAACATTTTTAATAATTTTAAAAGAGTACAAGTGATTAATATGATGTAAAAAATAATCTTTTGCCTGAATCTCTTGTCCTCTCATTTTTAATTTTCCAAAAACATAATTAATTGAGGGCTTGCCACAAAAGATCATCTCCATCATTGAAGATGAAAGAACGGATATACATATATCTGAATGATGATAAACATTTACTAAAAACTCTTGATCTTCTGGTTTTAAAATATAGGAATCTTTAGTTCCAATTACTTTATTATAGTCAACAAAAAAACCCTTTATATCTTCTAGTTTTTTTAGTTTGGAAAAAAGCTGATTTCTAATTTTTTCAGGTGCAATCCAATAATATGGATGGACTCTAAAAATAATTTGTATTTTATTTGAAATTTTTTTATTTATTTTAGCTAATTTAAACTGGTCTAAATTCTTTAAAAGTTCATCATGCCAGAATAATGGAGTTAAAGGATAATAAACTGTCTTCTTTGAAACATCTAAATTCATTGCACTAAAGAAACTATATTTATCCCTTAAACCATCTTTTTTAAATATATAATCCCAAATTGCAGCACCCTCAATAAATATAGAATTTTTAGGCATATCTAAATAATACATTGATTCAAACTTCATATGATAATTCCAAACTAAATGATAGTCAGGATGAATAACAGGATATCCTTTGCAAACAGTTCTATCCCAACTTTGATTAATTACTAAAGTTTTTACTTTATTATTTTTAGCTTCCCAAATAACTTGTGCGTCAGCATCAAGACCCATTGAGCCAACAATAGTTATATCAGGGTTAAATTCCTCGTATAATTTTTTATGTGATGAGTTTTTGAGTAGAAAAAAAAGTAGAAATTGAATGAATTTTCTTACAAAAAAAAAATTAGAACCAATAAAGGACAAGAATATAACTACCATAGACGATAACTTTTTAATTAGCCCTTTAGAACTTTCAGAATTAAAAAAAGCACTTCTTTGCGGTTCTGGTGATAAACATTTTTTATAATTTGGGTTATTTGCATATGTTAATGAAAGTATATTTCTTAAAAAGTTCTCTAATTTAGTCTTTTGGTTTGCTTTATAACTTTCTTGTTTTGCAATTTTATGATTTAGGATTCTTACAATTATATCTTTTGGTAATATCTTCTTACATTCGTTGAATGAGCTTTTTGGAACAATTACAACAATCCTCATTTTATTAGAACAGTTTTTAAAAATTCCACTAGTCAATAAAAGTCTAAAGTCTATTAATCTGTAGCAAAAAAACATTGCTGTTATTTTTTTTTTAATCATAAGTTTTAAGAAATTTTAATTTTATTTTATCTCTTTCTTTAATTCTTTAAAGTATGCTTTAGAAATAAGCTTACCAATTTCAACATCTTCCAAAGTATCAAAATCGAAACAATATTTCCTATCTATTTTAATTGGATATGATGGTTCAGCAAAGAAATTAGAATATTGTAATAATGATTTAACTCGTGTAGCAACTAAATTGCCAAAAATATAGGTATCAATTTTTTTTTGTTTATTATAAGACTTTAATCTTTCGTTTTTAAAAAGAAATCCTATTTTATTATTCTTTATTACACGAGAGTTATAAGGGTGATAATTATGTGGTGGACTACAAACTGTTTGTACTGAATTTATTTCTTGATACTTTTTTATTACTTTAATACAACTTTTAAAATGGGAAGGTAAAACAAAAGGACTTGTTGGTTGAATTAAAAAAACCCAATCAAACTTTTCCTTGCTCCTCTGCAAATAATCTAAAACAACTTTAACAACATTAACCTTATCTCCACTGAGTTTTCTGGGCCTAGTATCAACTATAACGTATTTATCATCAATTTCTTTTTTTATTAATTCATTATCTGTAGAACATACTATTTTTGAAAAAATCTTAGATCTTTTTGCTGCTTTATATGAATATTGTATTAGTGGATATTTATTAATTCTAAATACATTCTTTAATTTAATACTTTTTGAACCACCTCTTGCAGGTATAAAACCAAGAATCTTCATTTGTTCTTTCTTAATTATTCTATTAATTTAATAATTTTAATTTAACCTAAAATTCTTTTTTTAAATAGTTTAAACATTTTTCTATGACCCTCTTCTGAGTTAAATGCCAAGCATCAAAAGTTGACCCACCTATATGCGGAGTTAGTAAAAGGTTACTATTCTTATTTATGTAATCATATACCCTGGTATTCTTTAGATTTTTTTTAAAATCTTTTTCAAATTCACCTTCTATAGTGTCTAATGCTGCATAACTTATATGTCCAATTTCAAGTAAATCTATTAAAGCATCAATATCTATTAATTCTCCTCTAGCAGTATTAATTACAATTGATCCTCTAGGTAATAACTTTAAAATTTCTTTATTAATTATCTTATAACTTTGATCATTAGAACTAGAATGTATGGATAAAATATCAATTTTCTTAACCATATTTTTAAGACTATCCTCTCCACCTTTAATAAAAGGATCAAACCAACTAACTTTCATTCCAAATGATTCAGCAATATTAGATACTTTTTTGCCAAGTCTACCAAAGCCTAAAATTCCAATTCTCATTTTGGATAACATTTTTGGAGCACCAAATTTCCATCTATTCCAATTACCAGATTTAACATCCTCAAAAGCAGGAATGATATTCCGATAACAAGCTAACAATAGTCCAAATGTATGCTCAGCTGTCGGAGTAATTTTATCTAAAAAAATTTTATCATCATTTAAAGCAGAAATTTTTACTTTCTTTTTTTCACAAGCATTAATGTCAATATGAGGAATACTAGTTGTATTAGAAATAATCACTTTAAGATTATTAAATTTATTTAAAAAATTTTCAGTTATTTTTAATTCAAAAGGGGCAAATAAAACATCAACATTATCATGTTTGAACGTTAATATTTTTTCTACATCTTTAAGAACTGTAAGATTAAATTTATTCTTTAAATTTCTTAAATTTTCATCTGAATAATTCATTTGCATGAAATAAACAGCATTAAATTTATTTTTCATTAAATATTTTATATAATTCTAAAGTTTTTAATTTCTTGACCATTTTACATTAGGTAAAATCGTCGACTTAATTATGTTCTCCTTATGTATTATTATACTTTCAATAAATTTAGTTATAATATCCTCATTTAGAAGTATTGGATTTAATCCAAGGTTCTTCAAATTAGTATTCTTGGGATTATAATAATGCTTTTCCATTTCAATTCTTGGGTTTTCTAATTTTTTAATTGAAACATCTATATTAATTTTTCTTGCAGCAGATTCTACAAGCTCAGCTATATCATTAACACTAAATTTTTCTGTAAATTGATTAAAAACCCTAAATTCACCTTTTTTTGCAGGATTTTTAATAGAGATCTCAACACATTGTATTGTATCTAAAATATTCAGATAACCTCTAGTCTGTTCACCACCTCCATATACAGTAAGTGGTTCACCCAAAACAGCTTGAACACAAAATCTATTTAAAACAGTTCCAAATATATGATCATAGTGAAAACTTGTATGAAAATTATTTGAAATTTTTGCTTCATTAGTTTCAACACCATAAACAATACCTTGGTTTAAATCAGTAGCTCTTAAACCCCATATATTACATGCAAACATAATATTATGAGAGTCATGAACTTTTGATAAATGATAAAAACTACCCGGTTTTTTTGGAAATGGTAATGTATCTTTTCTACCATTATGCTTTATTTCTATATAACCCTCTTCAATGTCAATATTTGGTGTTCCATACTCACCCATAGTACCTAATTTAACAAGATGACAATCAGGAACAACTGATCTCATTGCAAATAATAAATTTAAATTTCCTAAAACATTATTTTGTTGGGTAAAGTAAGCTTGTTCTCTTCCAATCATAGAATAAGGTGCAGATGGTTGTTCTGCATAGTGAACAATAGCGTCAGGCTTAAAATCATTTAATAATTTATATATAAATCTTGAATTAAGAAGATCTCCAATAATCAAAGTCATTTTATTGGAAGATTCCTGATTCCACTTTTCAACTCTATAATGAAGATTTGGAACCTTAATCAGGGGTTCAGTTCCAAGCTCAAGTTCTAATCTTCGTTTACAAAAATTATCTGTAACACATACCTCATTTCCCTTTGAGGCAAAATGCATTGCAGTAGGCCAACCCAAATATCCGTCAGCTCCAAGAATTAATATTTTCAAATCTAGCACCTAATATTTAAATTTAAAATTATATAACTTTGTACACCATTCATTTCATTTTTCAAATTATTAAATTACTTGGTTAAACAAAAATTGTTAATGATGATTTAACTTCTAAAAATTAACTTATTCAGAGCTTATTGATAATTTCTTCTTTACTCTTTTTTAAATTCAAAATAACATCGAAAATATTTTTACCAGTTTTACCATTTCCATATATTCTTTTAAATTTGCTTTTTTTTTTGGAATTTAAAACTTTTAAAACTATTTTTTTAAAATTTTCAAAATCATAATTTACATTGTAAACATTTTCAATTCCTGACCTATTTCTCTGTCTTTCTCCAATATTAATTGTTGGCAAGGAAAAATAGGGTGCCTCAATTATACCAGATGATGAGTTGCCAACTATCATATCTGCAATATTCATCAAACCTAAAAAATAAAAGGAATCTATATTCTTAAATAATTTAAAATTTCTATAATCTTCATATAATTTCAAAATATCAATAATTTTTTGATATCCGTTATCTGAACAAGGATATACAGCTATAATTTCTAAATTTAAAGATAGTAAAAACTCAATATATTTTTTTAAGACATTATAATCCTTACTTATATCCAATGTTTCTGGATGCATTAAAAAAATAGTAAAATTTTTTCCAATTTTAAACTTTTTTTTTATAATTTGAGGTTTGCAAAATTTTTTCTGAATTATTGGATCAATATGACTATCACCAACAACTTTAATTCTCCATTCATCTTCATACATTCCTTTGATTCTATTAAAACTATCCCTACAACTTACAAAGTGTAAATGCGATAACTTTGTTACCGCATGTCTAATAGAGTCATCAATATTTCCAGTTAAATCTCCACCTTGTATATGAGCAATTATAATATTAAAATGAAGTGCTGCCAGAGCCGCAGATAGAACCTCACTCCTATCCCCGTATAAAAAAAATATATCAGGAAGACTTTTTTCAAATACTTTTGATAACTCAGCCGTTAATTTTGACATAGCTTTAGTTCTTTCAAATGAACTATCATTTTTTTGTTTTAAAGGTATTTTGGTTAAACAAGAAAAAGAGTTTTCAATTTCTTTAACTGTAGTTCCAAACTTAGTATCCAAATGCTGATCTGTTGCAATAATATTTAAATCAAAAAACTTAGACTTATCAAAAAGTTTAAGCATAGGTTTCATAGCACCATATCCACCTCTTTTACCTGTTAAAACTGCTATTTTAATATTTTGCATAATTCAGAAATATTTTTTTAAAATTGGATAGCCCTGCTTTACTGACTTTTTTATTTTTTTACCTATAATTTCATTAAACTCACTAGAATCAATACCTCTATCTATTCTTTTTAAACAGATATCATTAATAGAGATAATTTTATTTTTCCAAATATCTTTTTTTGAAATTACTCTTTTCAGTGCCCATTTAGTTGCAGGAAGTTCACATTTTCTAATTTTCTTTTCAGCATTTCCAATTATTAAATTAATACTCTTTACTTCTTTTACAAAATTTTTAAAATTAGTTGGACCTGCTGAAACCTTCCAATCTTGTGCGTTAGGTATATTATAATCAAGAGTTATATGTTTTTCGATAATGCATGCTCCCATACTTATTGCAATATATGAAGGGAGAAACGAACTACAGTGATCAGAATACCCAACTGGAATTTTAAATTTTTCAATCATAGTTCTAATATTTAATAAATTCAACTCCTCTAGTGGAGAGGGATAAGAAGAAATACAATGTAAAATACAAACTTTTTCCAATTTTCTCTTATTTAGAAAATTTAGCAAGCTCTCTACTTCATTCATCGAATGCATCCCGGTCGAAATAATTAATGGTTTTTTATCCTTAGATACCAAGTCAAGAAATTTAAAGTTACCCTTTTCACCTGAACCAATCTTATATGCTAATAAATTTAATTTTTTTAAAAGAAAAAAAGATTTTTCATCATGGGGGGTACATAGAAATAAAAGGTCTTTTTTCTCAGCATAACTTTTAGCATTAGCTATAAATTCTATATCAACCTCTTTAGACAACATTCTTTTATACCAGTCTTTATTTAATGATGATATTAGTTCATCAGTTATAAAAAACTGTGTTTTAAATATATCAGCTCCTGCATCAGATGCTAAATCAATTAATTTTTTCATTTTTTGAAAATTGCCAAAATGGTTAACTCCTGCTTCAGCAATAACAATTGGAATATTTTTTGAGGGAATAGTAATCTTTCCAATTTTAAATTTCTTTTTAAACATTAATTTATTAATAATTAAATTTTAGAAATTAATTTTACAAAAATTCAAAAGTAAAATCTTCTTTACAAGAAAAAATAAAGATTTTATTTAAATACTAAAACTTGTTGAAGGACCCATTCCTCCTTGAGAATCTTCAACATCTTTGGGATTTCCTTGTTCTGTAATGTCCGTATCGGATGTCACCAGATATCTATCCAAATATTCCTGTTTTAAATCTTCCCATACTTTATCTCCTTCACTATCAATCTTTTCTGCTTTCTCAATATCTTTCCATCTATTTTTAGGAAATTTTACATACATTGCAAAGGTTCGTCTCAACCCCTTCATTTCGTCTGCTGAATAGTTGGGAAGATCTAACATTGTGTCATCAGAATTTGCAGGGCAGATTGCTTCGGGGTGTAAATATTCATTTTCCACAACAACTTTTCTTAAAGGTGTTCCATAATATGGTTGCAATATAGAACAACTCATTTGATCAGCTTCCCAGTTTCTATTAATCTCAATAGTATCAAAAGATAATTCTCTTGTTTCTCCAGGAAAACCGATAATATTATTAACCGTAAATGGAACACCATACTGATGAGGGATTTGAAGAGCTTTTATAGCAGACTCATTAGAATATTTTCTATCAATAACGTCTGCCCTAAATTTTTCATTACCATGCTCCATCCCAAAAGCTAACATATGTAAACCTATATTTTTCAATTTTTTTATTCTTTCATGAGTAACTGTTTCTACTCTTGTCTGACACCAAAAAGGTAACTTAAAATCTTCATACATTTCACAAAACTCATCAAATTGTTTATTAGACCATGCAAAAAAAGTATCTGCCCAAAAATAAACATATTCAACATTCATAACATCTTTTAGATATAAAAGATCTTTTCTAACGAGTTCGATACTTCTTTTTCTAAAAAACTTTCCACGTGTTGTGTTATCATACAAAACGTTTTGAGAAGGTGAGTTACAAAATGTACACTTATAGGGACAGCCTCTATGAGTTTCCATCGGCATCATTCTATACATTTTTCCATACATTGGTCTATAAAGTCTAGTATCATCAAATATATTTAAATCTGGCAAAGGCAAGGTATCAACATCTACAGGATTTATAAGACCATTCTTAATAATTTCATTATTTTTTTTTACCCATAGATTAGTGACATTATCATATCTTGATCCAGCAGCAATTTTATCTGCCAAATCAACAATAGCATTTTCACCTTCACCAACACAGACCATATCTATTTCATCATACTTAATTGCAACTTCAGGAGCAAAAGTCGCAAAGACACCACCAATAACAGTTGGTATTTTAAATTCTCTTACAGACTTTAATAATTGAATAGCAAGAGAAAAAGTACTTTCAGTCGATGTAACTGCTAAAAGATCAGGTTTAAAAGTTTCTATCTTAGTCTTTAAATCTTGACTTGCACTTCTATGCTTTATAATTGATTCTTGTCTAGATTCATAAGGACGCACTAATAAATTATTAACGGCAACTTTATTTTTTTGAGAGTTTTTAAAATCTATATATTCATCAGCATCAAGATCATAGTCTGATGTATCAAATAGATCTACTTGATGACCTTTTTGTTTTAATAAACTAGAAAATATTGCAATAGCTGGCGGTACAAGACTTTCCGATCTTTGATTAGGATATATAAATAATACTTTACAGAACATAAGGATAATATATTGGTAATTTTTTTAAAGTTCAAGTTTTAAAACTTGAGAAAATCAGTCATTTGAAAATATTAATTTTTCTAAATATTTAGGCATTTCTTTACCTAAGTCCCCATCGGGATTATTTGTCCAATATTTTAAAACCTCTCTTTTTTCTGAACTCAATTCTTTAGGAATAAAATTCATTTTTTTTAGATTCTCAAGTATAATTTCTTTTAATTCTTCTGGACTAGAGGCCATAAAAGGAACATTAAAAAAATCAAGTATGTGATTTTTATAGATTTCTTCATTAACTTCACCAAAATTTGGAATTACAACTGGTATCCCTCCTGCTATGGACTCTAATACTGCTGTAGAATTGAATGCGCATATTAAATCACTATTTTTAATTAGATGCTCTGCATTATCATAATAGTTATTTGCAATAATTAAATTCTTTGGTATTTTCCCAAAACTTTTAAAAAGTTCTTTAGCAAATTTTTCGTCATTAAATTTTGGCTTAACAACAATTTCTATGTCTTCATTTTCTATTGCTATTTCATATATTTTTTTATTCGTTTCTTTGACTAAAGCTGACCACCTTAAACCCACAGATTTATTAATATATGTATCAATATTCAAATCAGTAATCATAGTTGGTAATTGTGCAGTTGGCTGAGTAAAAAAAACTCCTAATCTTTTCTTGAAAAGTTTTTTATTAACATTTTTTTTTCTCCACTCATGAAGATTATCAAGTCTCACCATTCCAAATATATCAATCTTCTTTGAAGAACATAGTCCAGATTCTATAATTAGTTCTTTTGATAACTCATTAAATACAATTATTTTATTACCTTTAAATGGTGTTCGCCCATTCTTAAAAGCTTGCAAAAAATAATTTTTCCATCCAGGTGATAACATACATTCTTTATGAAATGAAAAAAATTTAGTATTATTTCGTATTAGTGCTTTTGCCATTGGTTGTTCGTCAAATGCTCCAAAGTTTCCAGACAACCATGCATCTATGTTTATTTTTTTACCTAGATAATAAAATACCTTTGAAAAAAAATCTTCACATTCTTTCAAAAATTCTTCAAATTTTGGATCATTATTTAAATAATTAAAATGACTAGTACCATCAGGAAAAAATTCATTAGCTATTTTTCTATTAACTTTTCTACTATATTGAAAAACTGAAAATTTTGGACTTCTACTTAAACCTTGAAAAATCTCATCATTAAAAACTCCTTTCGAATTAAAAATAATATTAAAATTTGATGTCAATTTTCTCCATGGATTATGATAAGAAACCAAACTTCTATAAATTAAATCTGCTATCTTCTTTTCATTATTTTTTTTAAAAATATTTTCTTTATTTGATAGTAAAATTTTATTAATTTTATTTGCTCGTCTATAGCTGTAAGCACTATATTTTTTTATTATATAATCTTCAATATATCTAAACATTTTCTAATTTTTCTTTTGCTTTTTTCCATTTCAAATAGCTAACAATACTATCTATTTTTTTATTTTCCTTAACAAAAGAACCGAGTTTTGTAGAATATGGAGTTAAGTATTGTAAAGTTAAATGATACTTTCCAAGCTTACAATCTCTACTACCAAAATGTAAGCAGTTAGTTGTGTCCACAAAAATTAAATCACCAACTTCTGCAGTGAGTATTGTTGGTTTAATTTTTAAAATATTTTTAACATGATTATCTAAAAACCTATCTTTTTTATTAATAAATTTAAGATTAATTAAATTCTTCTTTACAAAATATGATGTGCTTTTAACGTCAAAAACATTTAAAGGTCCTGAATCATCCAATATTGGCTCCAATGGAATAAATAACTTTACTTGATGTAAGTCTTCTCTATCAAAATGAAATAATTGGGAACCTTTATATTCATGACTTTGTTCTGCTCTTGAATGCCAAATACCAGCATAAAAAAGTATTGGAATAGTCTTCAAATAGTTTTCAATTATTGATATAATTTTTTTATTTTTTGCAAGATTTAATATAGGTTTATTTTGGAAAATATCTATTTTTTTTGTAAATAAAAAAAAATCTTTTTTTTTATTCTTTTCACTAAAATTAAATGGTTTTATTTTTTTGCAATAATTAATTGCTTCAAAAATCTCATTATCTTTTAAATTCAATTTTAGAAAACCAATATTTTTATCAATCTTATGTTTAATTTTTCTTTTTTTATTAACAGTACACGAAAATTTAAGTATTTTTTTTCTTACAAAATAAATAAAAGAAAAGAAAAAATAATTATTAACAACTTTTGATTTAACTACATTTAAAAAATTCATCAGCGTCTTTTAATTCTTTATAGTTATCAATATTAATTATAAATTTATCAACAATTAAATATCCACTTTTTTTTGGCAAAATTTTCCCTTCTATTATTGATTTACGTTTAAAAGCATATACCAGACCATTCCTTTGAAAAGTATTATCTAACATTTGTCTATTAATTATATTAGCACCTTCTGACAAATAAAAATCTAGATAACCTCTATTCGTAATTTTTAACATTTTTAAAGGATGAAATTTTGAATCAACTTTAGAAACAGACCAAACTGAATCTAATTTTTCCTCAATTAATTTTTTAATAGCATTTAAAATAATTGACTTACTTCTCATCGGAGAAGTTGGCTGAAGCATTAAAATCACGTCAAATTTAGTCTTATAAATTCTTTCACATTCATTAAGCCCATGCTGAAGAACAGGTATATCAGCAACATTATCTCCTGAGAGGTTTGATGGTCTCAAGAAAGGTACGCTTACGCCATAATTTTCAGAGATTTTTTTTATTTTTTTACTATCTGTTGAAACAATTGATTTATCGATAAATTTTATACTTGATAACAATCTTGCGGTATGTCCTATTAGAGGAATATCTCCAACTTTCTTGATGTTTTTATTTTTTATACCTTTTGAACCGCCTCTAGCTGGTATAATGGCTAAAATTTTATATGATTTTCCAGAAGAAGATTTTATTGTCATTGAATAGTTAATTTGTCTTTTATTTCAAACCTACCCCAGTGCTTTACAACTGTTTTTCTTTCTTCTCTTTTTTTTTCATTAATAGTCTTATCCTTATAAATAGAATCATTATTATAATGGGTGGTAGATATTTCTTCTGCAATGAAACCTATCTTAGTTTGAAATTTATGCCAAGTACCTGGTAATACTAATGCTGTATCTCCTGGTAAAAGATTCTTTACCCTTCCATCAACATTTATTTCCATATTACCCCAAAGAACTTGAAAAGTTTCTTCTTTCCTCTTATGAAAATGAAAAGGATGTGTTTGTCCTGGGAGTTGAATTAATATTTTTTTACAGTACTCTCTATTAATACATTCTATTAAAATACAACCTACTTTATCAAACTTTGAAATTCCATAATGATGAGAATATTCTACATTAAACTCATTACCTAAATTAATTTTAGCATAGTTCAACATAGCTTTTACCCGATGAACATATTCATATATCCTTTCAGCAGATGTCTGTTTAGAAAATTTAATATTCTTAGATTTTAACATTTCATCTTTCTGATGATCTGATTTGAGCATTATACCATTCTTAAATTCACCAGAACTTATTTGACCAAACTGACAAGGCATTGAAAAATATACATCATCAAAAGTTAGTATTTCATTTTTGGTTTTTTTTCTTTTGAGATAAACTCCTCTTTTTAATTCATTTAAACTTTCGGTTTCTTTAAATTTTTTAGTTCTATCAAATTTTCCTAAAATCTTCTTTGAATTTTTCCATGACTCAAGCCATGATGAAATATGTAATGGTGTGGAACTATATTTATTTAATTTAATTTTGTCTGTTTCATAACCAATATGCCTTTCAAACATCTCTGCACCTACTGAATTAGCAATTTTTATTACATCAAAATTTTCAGGGCTTTCATGAGTTGACCAACCTATGGTTATATTAGGATATCTTTCCTTAAGCATTTTAATGTTTAACAAGTCACATTCATCTTCTTTAGTTGGATAAATTGCAACACAATGCATCAAAGCCAATTCCATTTTCCTATGCTCAGAAAAACTGACAATCTTATCAATCTCAGAAACTGACAAACCACCAGTTGATATAATTGTAGGAATATTAGCTTTAGAAACTTTTTCAAGAAGTGGCCAATCATTACTAGAACAAGATGCAACTTTTATAATATCAAACTTCATTTTAATAATCTTATCTACAGATATTTCGTCAAATGCCGTACAAATTGTAAAAAAATTGTTTTCTTTTATTAAATTAAATAATTCTTGGTATTCACGGTCAGAGAGTTTAGTTGATTCAAATCTAGAAATATGTTTTGTATCTTTTGATCCTTTGAAATCCCTATGAATAAAGGTTTCAAGATTTCTAAATTGAAACTTAAAACCAGCTTTTACATTTTTTTTCTTTAATTCAGCCGAGTGTTTGTTAATTATTTTTTTACCATGTTCTAAGCTACCTTGATGATTATTAGCAATATCTAGTACAAATAAATCTTTAAAATTAAAATCCATTAGCTTCCTTGTTTGTATAATTTAGTTCTATAAAGTATTCGCCTGAATCAAAAATAATACTAATTTTGAATTTCATTATAATTTAATAGATTTTTAAAGTTAAAGCTTTAAATATCATTTCTAATTTTTAGCTTTCATATTTAAAATTCTGTAAAGTTAAACTCAATGATTAAATTTATACTATACAACAAAAAATAAATTAATAGCTTAAATTCTGAAATAATTTAAATAAAATATATTCATTATTTTTCCTAAGTATATATTTTAAAAATGATTTAGTGTAAAAATTATTTAAGCTTAAAAATAAATTTGGCACATGAAATTTAAAATAAATAATTTAGAATTAAAAAGAAATTGTAAACCAATAATTATTGCTGAAATTGGGATTAATCATGAAGGTAGTTTAAAACTTGCTAAAAAAATGGCCAAAATAGCAATTAATTCTGGGGCTCATATAATTAAACATCAAACACATATTGTTGATGACGAGATGTCATCTCATGCAAAAGATTGGAAAATTGATTATATTGGAAAATCCATATATGAATTAATGGAAGATTGTGCATTATCAAAAGATGATGAAATAAATCTTAAAAAGTTTGTTGAAGAAAAGGGTGCTACTTATATTAGCACTCCTTTTTCAAGAGCTGCAGCAAATTTTTTGTATGAAATAAATGTTCCTGCATTCAAAATTGGATCAGGTGAATGTAATAATTACCCTCTAATAGAACACATATGTAAGTTTAAAAAACCTATAATTTTAAGTACAGGTATGAATAGTATTCTTGATGTAAAAAAATCAGTTGCTATTTTAAAAAAAAATAAGATTCAATTTGCATTGATGCATACAACTAATTCTTATCCAACAAATGATTCTGACGTAAGATTAGGTGCCATGTTAGAATTAATAAATAATTTTAAAGGTATCCCGGTTGGACTTTCTGATCATACTATTGGTAATCTTGCATCTTTTAGTGCACTAGCTCTTGGTGCAGACTTAATAGAAAGACATTTTACAGATTATTTAACAAGAAAAGGTCCAGATATCAAATGCTCTATGAATGGAAAACAATGTCTAGAACTTGTTGAAGGATCAAAAAGAATTTTTAATATGAGAGGTGGAAAAAAAGGTATAGTAAAATCTGAAATAGAAGTAGCAAAATTTGCTTTCAGTTCAGTTGTGTCAATTAAAGAAATTAAAAAAGGTCAAACTTTTTCGAAAGATAATATATGGGTAAAAAGACCAGGAACAGGATATTATAATGCTAATGATTTCAATTCTATTATTGGCAAAAAATCAAAAAATAATATTAATTCAGGAGAACAAATAAAAAAAAATGACGTCGAATAAAATAATTAAGATATGTGCTTTTACAGGAACAAGAGCTGACTATCCAAGAATAAAAAGTGTACTTGAAAAACTAAGAAATCATAAACTCTTTGATCTAAAACTTATTGTTACTGGTTCACATCTATTAAAATCTTCTGGAAATACTATTAATGATATTATTGAAGATGGTTTTTATATTAATGCTAAAGTAAAAATGTTTAATGAACCACTTGATGATTCTTTGGCTGGGAATGCAAATGCATTTGTAAAATGTGCAGATGGTATAATAAAGGTTATAAGAAAAATTAAACCTAAAGTTGCTCTTGTAACTGTTGATAGAGTTGAAACACTTGCCATTGGTTCAATTTGCGCACTAATGAATATACCAATAATTCATATTCAAGGTGGAGAAGTTAGTGGCACTATTGATGAATCAATTAGACATGCAGTTTCAAAGTTATCACATTTTCATTTTGTGGCAACAAAAGTTTCTGCAAAAAGATTAATTCAAATGGGAGAAAAACCTAGCAATGTATTTCATGTTGGTTGTCCATATACAGACATTCTTGAGAAAGAAATTAATAAAAAAAATAATTTTAAAGATTTACAATCAAATTTAAAAATAAAAAATAAATTTTGTATCTTTATAATGCACTCAGTTACTACAAACCTAAATGAAGCTAAAATTCTTTTCAAAAAAGTATGTAATGCCATAAAAAAAATTTCTCGAACCTATGAAGTTTTGAGCTTTGTCCCCAATACAGATCCAGGTTGTAACTATATTCTAAACAACATAAAAAAATTAAAAAATATAAAAATTATAAAAAATTTAAGATCTGAAGATTTTATTTTATTATTAAGAAATGCTGAATTTATGATTGGTAATTCTTCTTCAGGCATTAGAGAGGCAGCTAGTTTTAAACTTCCAGTTATAAATATTGGTTCTCGTCAAAGTGGTCGTGAAAGATCAAATAATGTTATTGATTCAGATTTCTGCGAAAAGGAAATACTTAAAAAATTAAATTTTATAGAAAATGACAAAAATTTTCTGAAAAAGTTAAAAAATTGCAAAAATATTTATGGTGATGGTAAGGTCTCAGAAAGGATTATTAAAAATATGGTTAAACTAGATTATAATAATGTGATTGAAAAAAAATTTTTTAATATTTAGAGAATGAAAAAAAAAGTCTTAGTTACAGGTGGAGCAGGATGTATAGGTTTTGAGGTATCAAAACAATTAAGAAAATACGGTTTTGAACCGATTATTTATGATCTTGCAGAAAAAATTATGCAAATTTCAAAGTATAATGAAATTAATAAATATATTTGTGGATCTATTCTCGATAAAGCAATGCTTAATCTCAGTATGAAATCTGTTGATTATGTAATTCATTTAGCAGCTTTACTAGGAGTAGAAAGAACTGAAACAGAACCATTAAGATGTCTGGAAATAAATATAGAAGGAACAAAAAATGTTATAGAAGCTTGTTTAACTAATAATATTAATAAGTTTATTTTTGCGTCTTCATCAGAAGTATATGGAGAACCTGTTGAAAAGAAAGTTTCTGAAGTTTCAATGACCCAGGGTAAAACCGTATACGCAATTTCAAAGCTTGCAGGTGAAGAATATTTAAAAGCTGTATGTAAAGATCACAAAATTTTTAAAGGGATAATACTTAGATATTTTAATACTTTTGGACCATTCCAAACAGCACAATTTGCCATTCCAAATTTCATTAGCTCTGTTAAAAAAAAAAAAGAACCATTAGTTAATGGAACTGGTAAACAAGTAAGATCATATTGCTTTGTGAGTGACACTGCAAGAGCAACTGTTTTAGCCTTAAAATATAATGTTAAGAATAAAGATAATTTTGAAGTATTTAATATAGGTAATCCTAATAATAATATTTCTGTTCTAAATTTAGCTAAAAAGATTATTAAATTATCAAAAGAAAAAAATTTAAAGCCTGAAATAGACAAAGATTTTCAAATAACTGATAGAAAAAAAAATAGAGAAATTTTTTCAAGAATATGTGATATTTCGAAAGCAAAAAAAATTCTTGGTTTTAACCCAAAAGTTAAACTAAACGAAGGATTAAGCAAAACAATTGATTCTAATCAAATTTGGCCAAACTGGCCAAATGAAATTTCAAAAAATTAGTGTAATGAGAGTTCTTGGACTAATTTTAGCCAGAAAAGGATCAAAAGGCTTAAGAAATAAAAATATAAAAAAAATAGACGGATATAGTCTAATTGAATGGTCAATAATCGCAGGTTTAGAATCAAAGCTAATTGATAAAATAATTCTTTCATCTGACTATTCAAAGAAAAAATTAGGAAATTTAGCTTCAAATTTTCACTGGAAAAGGCCTTCAGAGCTAGCCGGAGATACAGTGCTCTCATATAATGTAATTGAAGATATTCTTAAAAATAAGAAGCTTAAGTTTAAACCCAATTATGTAGTTTTACTTGAACCTCCTAGCCCATTTAGAAATGGTAAAATAATAGATAAGGCTATTGAACTTGCTTTTGAAAAAAAAGCTTCATCAGTAGTAAGTTTAAAAGAAGTTGAAGATAGTCATCCAATAAGAATGAAAAGATTATCAAAAAATTTAATGATAAAAAGCTTTTTATTCGATGAACCAAAAAAAGGGATGCCAAGACAAAAGCAAGAAACCGCATTTTTAAGGGACCAAGCCGTTTATGTTCTTCATTCTGATAACTTCCTTAAAAGAAAGCCTACATTATATGGTTCAAAGACATTTGGTTTTAAAAATGACAAAATCTCAATAAATATAGATAATCAAATAGATTATGAATTTGCAAAATTTCTATTAAAAAATAAGAAAAAATATAAAAACTTAGTAATGCCAAATGCCAAGTTTTTCTATAAAAATGAAAATGTTATTAAAAAAAAAGTTTTTCTTAAATAACACGTTATGAAAAAAACAGAATTTATAAACTGTCCAATTTGTTCAAGTTTAAATTTTTCTAAATTATTAATTTCTAGAACTGAAAGGATACCCGCTCTTAAAACTTATATTTCTATATGTAAAGATTGTGGTCATATAATGAGTAATCCATGGCCTACAAAAAGTGAATATAAAAAGATAAACGCAGTTTGGTATAAATTTAAATTTGACAATGAGCCCATAAATTTAAATTCAGAAACTAAATTCGTAAGGTGGAATGAAATGTGGCATAGAGTAAGCAATTATATTGTTAAAAAACCATCAAATATTTTAGATATTGGGTCTGGGAATGGATCAGCAATAGAGTATTTTAGAAAAAAGATACCCGACATAAATGCTCACGTAATAGAACAATATAAAGATAATTGGGAGTATCTAAGAAAACTGGGATGTGAAATTTATAATATTGATATCGAAAATATTGGTTGGTCAAGAATTATAAAAAAAAAATTTGATTTTATAATTTTCAGACATACCCTAGAGCATGTTAAATCAATAAATAGTATTCTAATTGAAATTTCTAATTTACTCAGTAAAACGGGCATGGCATATATAGTAGTGCCTGATTCAATGGGTATTAAACAAAAAAATATTAAAACAGGTTTTTTTAGGCCTGTACATCTTCATTACTTTAACATCGAAAATTTTAAATTTATTTGTTTAAAAAATAAATTAAACCCCATAATTGTTTCAAGAGATGAAGAAAATAAAAAAAATTCAGAAATTTATGGACTTTTCAAAAAGTCATATAGCTCCTATAACAAAAAATTTAAAAATAACTATGGAACTCAGTTAAACTATATTTTAGAAAAAATTAAAAAAAATTTTTGGACAGACTTTCTAATAATTCTAAAAATAGAAATAAAATTAATTATCAATTGGAAAAATAGCAGAAGTAAAATGTAAACTTTTATTTAATAATTAATTTAATGTATATGTAATTAATTTCTAAGGTTAAAATCAAATAATATTTAATATAACATCGACTGACTAAATTTTTATGAAAAAATCATGTGTGGTTATTCCGATCGAAACAACCTCAAGAGAATTAAATTCAAAAATATTTCTAGCTTGCAAGCTTGCTGAAAGTAATATTAATGTTTTTTTAGGCACAAAAACATTCGCACAAAAAATTTCCAACTACATTAATAATGTTGTTTATATAGACAAAGGATACCATCAGAATATTTCAGAAAAAATATATTCAGAATTAAAAAAAAATAAATGCTCAATCGTACTTTTGGATGAAGAAAATGGAGTAGATCTAGAAGATTTTAAAATGTTAGATTATAGAATACCTGATCAAATTATAAAAAGATTTGATATGATATTTTTATGGGGGAAAAAACAAGATAAATATCTAAAGCTAAATAGAAAAAACTATAATATTAATAAGTTCTATATTACGGGACACCCAAGATTCGATTTATTAACTGAAGAATTTAGAATTTTTTACAATAAAAAGATTAATAAAATTAAAAAAAAATATTCAAATTTTATATTATTTGCCTCTGATAATAAATTTGCAAATAATATAAATTCTAGAAAATCTGTAATTAAAAATTATCTTAATAGGTATAATGATCTTAACTTTTGGATTAATTACAGTGAAAAACTTCATAAAAAGAATTACGAACTAATCAAAAAAATATGCAAAAAAACTAATTATAATGTAATTATTAGACCACATCCTGAAGAAAAAAAGTCAACTTATACAGAATTGTATAAAGATTTTAAAGATAGAGTTCATGTTGTTTACGATGATTCTTCAATATTTTGGATTTTATCTGCTGAATTTATAATCATTAATCACTCAACAACTGGAGTTGAATCATCTATGCTAGGAAAACCAACCATATCATTCACTCCTTTTAGACTTGAAAGAAATTCATTCCCCTACTTACCAATTAAATGCAGTGAAAATTTTAGTGATCCTTCTTTACTAATAAAAAGATTACTTAATAAAAAAGTTAGAACAAAACAAAATCATAAAATTTTTGAAGAATTCTTTAATTATAATAAAAATTCTATTCAAAGCATTGAAAAAATAAACCTACTTTTAACAAAAAATTATAAATTTCATTTTTCTTTTAAAAAGAAATTAAAATTTTGGATTTTTTTACTGATTTCTAAATATTATGATTTGAAAATTTTTTTAAAAAAAATTACTGGAAATTTAATCATAGATAAACTAACAGAAAATAAATTATCTGAAATGAATTCAAAACATGTAACAAAAACATTTAATGACATTAGTAAACTAATGAAACTAAAAAGAAATATAAAATTAAAAAAAATTAATGAACATCTTTATTTTTTTAAAAGTTAGTAAATTTAATAACCTATATTTATAATTTCTTGATTTTGATGTGATTGAAAAATGCCTTCAATAACTTTCATAGTTTCATATCCATTTTTTAAATTTATATCTATGTATTTTCCCGGATTATTTAGTTCGTTAATTAAGTAATTAATTTCCTGAAGAAAATCATCATTTCTAGTTTTAGGAAAATCTATAGATTGTGGCTCCTCATTAAATCTATTTAAGATAATCTTATCCATTAAAGGTGTAAAATTACAGAACCACTCAATTGTTCCCTCATTTCCTATTATTTTTGCAATTTTCTCATGTGGTTTTGTTACTACATCTTGAACAATCCTGCCTATTAATTTCTTTTCAGTAGTTACATTAACTAAAGCGATAGAATCATAATTAATAGCATCTTCTTCAGAAAAATTTAATAAAGATGATACTTTTGATATTCTACCTTTATTACACATTTTAGATAAATGTTGCCACATATTTATAGCATGGGAATGCTCACAAGTTGCTCCACCACCTTTATTATAAAAACCTAAATAACTATCTTTTGGTCCGTCTAACCATGGATGAGCTTTAAAAATTCCATCCCAATTTTCTCTAAAATTTACATCTATAGATAAAATATCGCCAATAACTTTTTCTTTTAATAAATTATTAAGTTTTTGTATGGAACTTGAAACAACATGGTTATATCCAATGAAAATTTTTGTTTTAACATTTTTTGATAAGTCATGAAATTTTTTTAAATCATCATTAAATGGATATGTAAGCGGTTTTTCAATTAATAAACCTCTAGGGTTTTCTTTTAAAACAGAAAAAGCAATATCAAGATGACTCTCTGGCGGAGTTCCGATTATAATTATATCAAACCCTCCAATAGGAGCATTTGAACTTTCATATAACTTTATTTTACTATCCCACTTCCCATAACGTCCAGGGTAAATACTCTTTTCCATTCTAGTTAAGGCATCAATATCATTATCACAAACATGAACCTCAAAACCTTTAGTTCTAAATGCATAGGCCATATGATTCCCAATAGAACCAGCACCAAATATTTTTATACGCATAAAAAAACCACAATTTGAAAAAGAATTAAAACTTTAGAATAAATATAATAGAAATTTATTATATTAAATATTTTATGCAATCATTTAGAATTTTTTTTATTCATATAAATAATATTATCAACTAATTTCATTGTAGAATCTCTATGAGAAATTATAACAATAGTTAACCCTTTAAATTTTAACTTATTTAAAACCTCTAACTCAAAAGTTTCTTCAATTGATGTAAGGGTTTCATCAATAAATAAAACTTCTGGCTCATTATATAAAGCTCTAGCTAAAGCAATTTTTTTAATTTCTCCGCCAGATAAATTTTTTCCACCATCAATAAGTATATTTTTTACCTTTTGTAATTTCTTCAAATTACATAAGTCAATTATGTCTTTAATCTTTTTATCAATAACACTATTATTCAATACAATATTTTCAATTAAATCTGCATTAAAAATGCTACAGTTTTGAGTAACATATCCAATCAAATTACGAATCTTAGTTGTTTCTATTTTATTTATATTTTTTCCATCTATTTCAATTGATCCAGAATCAGGCTTATACAACTTAACTAATAAATCGAGAATTGTTGTTTTACCTGATCCACTTGGTCCATGAATTAGTGATAAACTGCCTTTTTTAATAGAAAAATTAAAGTCCTTTAACACTGAAACTTTTTGCCCCCCAGACCTAGAATTAAAGCTAAAGTATATTTTTTTAAAAACTATATTTTTTTTAAATGTTTTATTTCTTGTAATTTCTGATTTTTTATCTTCATTAAGTTTATTTTCTAAATTGAATACCTTTAATATATTTTCATATGCATAAATCATATTTTCAATTTTATAAAGTTCAGAGGTAAAGTTTAAAGCTGAATTAAATAGTTTATAAGAAAGTGCAAAAATCAAAATCAAAGAAGGTAAATATTTCTTGAAAACTTCAAAATCGTTAAATATTAGAAAGAAAGTGAGTAACAACAAACCTATTCCAAATTCAATTAATGGTTTAGGTATAAAAGCAAAAAATTTATTCTTGATTCTTATTAATTTCAGTAAATCTGATTTATCTCTAACCTTCCTAATAAAAAAATTATCAGCATTCAAAAGAAAAATTTCTTTAATATTTAATATATATGAAGACAAAATATGCGTTAAATTTTGTTCTTCTTCTACTTTCTGTTTGCCAAAAACTTTTGATATATTTATATATTTTTTACCTATCAGGAAATATAAAATTGTAGCTATTATAATAAAAAATATTGTTATTTTCCAATTAAGATATAAAGACGTTATGACTAAAAAAATAATCATTAACACCTCAGTAAATAAATTAGTTAATCTTAATAGGAGCATTGCAGTGCTATCAGTATTTCTCGACATATTTTCAAGCAAAACACCTCTTTTAAAACTATTTATTATTTCAAATCTCATTCTTAAAACAGATTTTGTAATTCCAGTATGAAGATTAGTTCTCAAGTTTTCTGATAATGATATAGATAAAAGCTTTCTAAGTATTGTTATTAAGGCTTTAAAAATAATAAGTAATGAAAAAATGATAATAAGTTTATTTGAATCAACGTTGAAAAAGTCAAAGAAAAAATTCTCACTATTATTCCCATCATTTATAATTTGATTAAAAATTGGAAAAAGTGTTGTCAATGAGATAGAGGTTAATAATGCTTCAATACTTGAAAATATTAGTATTATTGGAACAATAAAAAAAATATTATTATAATAATTCCCAAGATTTATGATAATTTTTGGATACTTTAAAAAAAACATTTTAAAAATTTGTAAATTTTAACATAAATTCTTAATTGTTACTCTTAATATTTTTTATTATAAAAATCTCTCTTTTACCAAATGCAGTTGAATCACAGCATATCATCTTTCCATCTTTTGACCATCTTGGATGAAGATCACATTTATTAACTCCAAAAAATTTTTCTGGTGTATAAAATTTAGTAATTCTTTTATAACAATTGTTTCGAATATTTACTATAAATACTGATTGTTCATCAAAAATATCAGGATAAGAATCAGTTACAAATAAATTTTTATCTTTTGGATTCTGACTTGGATGACCATCTAAATTTTTCGGAAATGAATTTAAAACTTTTCTTGTTTTACTTAGTAAATTAACTAAAAAATAATTTATTTTTCCTTTTACAGAAATTGTTAATATTAACTCGCTATTACTTACCCAGGTATAATGTGATGCGATTTCATTTAGTTTGGAGACTTCACTTATTGAGTTTTTTTCTAGATTATAATTTAAAACTTGGTTAAATTTTTTTTTATCCTTTTTCCAAATATGGAAAAAAATAAAAGAATTTCCATTCATTGACCAACTTAAATGATTAAAATAATGATCATAACTATTTTTAAATTCAGATGGTAATTTTCTCTTTGCTTCTTTCAGTGTGTATATTAATTTTTTTTTTTTTGTATTTAGATCATATAGAGTTATTCCTTTTGAACTATCATCACACTCGAAACCATAACCAGGTCTATTATCATACAAGGTTTTAAAATTTAAGGTAAGAATTTTCCTATAAGACTTATCAATATCATACACTGATGAAGGAATCTGATTTAACTTTTTTTTAGTTTTAAAATCCTTAATAATATAAAAAGGTTTATTATTTTTTAATACATTATAACACAGAGTTTTATCATTTTCTCCCCATCTTAATCTAGCTCCTAACTGCCAGCTCCAAGCATCTGTTTTACCAAATGATTCAGGTTTTTTATTTGGATTTTTTATATCAAAACATAAAACTTCTGCTTCAGATTTATTACTTTTTTTATCAATTCCTAAAAAGATTAAATATCTTCCACATTGTGAAAAAGGAGATAAATCATAATAACCAGCAAGACAATCAATATTCTTAATACCAATTTTAATGATTTCAAAATCTGAATTAACAATTATTTTTTTAAAAAATAGCCTTCTAATATACTTCAATATCTTTTTTAGAATAAGTTTAATCATAACTAAATTAAATTTTAATAAAAAAATTGATTTGAAAAAATATGAAGAAATTTACTTAATACACAAAAAGCCTTCAAAACAAATATTTTTATATATTGTCATAATGTCTTTAAAACCCGATCTATTTAATAAACCTAAATTACCTTCAGTTGAAAAAGGTTCCAAGATACCTTTAATGCTTTCAGCTTTAGAAATGATTTCATTCGGTAAAAAACCCTTTTCTATTTTAAAATTAGTATATAAATTCGAAATAATGTCCTGAAATCTTGCATCTGATCCCCTAACTTTTTCAAATAATATGAAAGCTCCACCCCAATTTAAAGATTTAAAAATTTCATCAAAAATTTTTTGTCTAAATCTTGGGGGAATAAACTGGAGTGTGTAATATGAAATAGTAAAATCATTTTTTGGAAATTTATATTTAACTATATCCTCGCAAATTAATTTAACATTTTTGTACTTAGCAAAATTTTTTTTTGCTTTATTCAGCATTTCAGATTGATTATCTACTCCATAATATTTAATATTTTTTTTATGACTATTATGTTTATAAAGTTGGTCTAATAATTCTCCTGTTGCAGTTCCAAGCTCGAGTAAAACTGAATTGTTCAAACAAAAAAAATCACTTACTTTACATATAAGTTTATGACCTTCATCATAACCAATTATTGATTTTTTTGCATGTTCAACAAATGAATTAGCAACTGAGGAATCAAATTTCCAGTCTCCTCTTTTATGAAAAATTTTATCTCCAGTATCAAGTTTTTTTGTCATACAACTTTTCCTATTTAAAAATAAAATGTTTAAAAATTAAATAATAACTAAAATGATATCCCAATTCTTTAATTCTTCATCTCTTTTTTTTATTTCGAAGCATCTATGTAAAGACTTTCCCAACTTCTTCCAATATCATCAACTCTTAATTTTGGATCTTTAGACATATTAAATGAACATTTTCTAAACTCTTTAAATCCAGCTCTTAAAAGAAGATCAGATAATAATTGAAAATCATATGCACTTTGATGACCAAAATTATGGTTTAAACTCCACAAAGCTTCAGAAGGAATATGCTTCCAATTTAAAAATTTTTTATGTACTTTTTTTTTATTATAGAAACTTATATATTTTTCAAGGTCAGGAACAGAAATTCTCAACGTTCCGCCTGGTTTAAGTATTCTAAACAACTCTTTCAACAAAAAAATAGCATCATTTATTTTTAGATGTTCAATAACATGCTCCAGAAATATCCCTTCAAAAAAATTATTTTTACATTTAATTTTATATCTCATATCTAATTCCCAATCTAAATTAAAATTTAATTTAGGCTTATTTAAAAATGTTCTTAATATATTAAATTGAAAAAAATCTGAGTTCACATAATCATCTAAAAATCTATGACCACAACCTAAATTACAGTAACCATTTTTTAAAGGAGGAGATTTAGAAAAAAAACTTCTTCCTATTAAAGATTGAATCTCAAATTTAAATGAATATTCAACTCCATCACCAGCAGTAGTATAATGAAACTCTTTTTTCCCCATTTAATCAACTAATAATTTTCTTAAATAATTTAAAAAAATAATCATATCCTATTTCATTTCTAACCGAATTAAT
>MDTB01157107.1_pt1 | contig 65486 bp, 65 predicted proteins | sample 811161 | NCBI WGS metagenome assembly MDTB01 (sample SAMN05326650, study PRJNA326480) | marine metagenome | isolation source: seawater | place: Mediterranean Sea | collected 2009
GATCGTCACCATTAGATTTACCATTTACAAAAGTATTTAAAATTTTACCTCTTAAAGGAAGAACTGCCTGAAACTCACGTACTCTTCCTTGTTTAGCTGAACCTCCAGCAGAGTCACCTTCTACAATAAATAATTCCGTGCCTTCTCTTTTTTGTATTTGGCAGTCTGCTAATTTACCTGGTAGTCCTGAAAGCTCAAAAGTTCCCTTTCGTCTTACGCTATCTCTGGCTTTTCTAGCTACGTCTCTAGCCATAGCTGCTTGAGTTATTTTTTCTAAAACAACTTTCGCTACTGAAGGATTTTGATCAAACCAAGTTGAAACTTTATCGTTAATTATACTTTCTACAATTAATCTTATTTCGGAGGAAACAAGCTTATCTTTAGTTTGAGAAGAAAACTTAGGATCTTGCATTTTAATAGACAATACTGCAGTTAGACCCTCTTTTATATCTTCTCCAGATAAGTTAACTTTATTTTTTTTATTATTTCTATCATTAAAGTATTTGTTAATTACCCTTGTAAGAGCACTTCTAAAGCCTAATAAATGCGTACCTCCATCCTTTTGGGGAATATTATTTGTAAAAGGAAGAACTTCTTCAGAATATCCTGCATTCCATTCAAAAGAACATTCAACTACTACATTGTTTTTTGATGAAGTCACATAAACTGGTTTCTTAAAAACTTCTTTTTCATTTTTATTAACAAGAATCGGTTTTTTTATATTTATATGTTTTACGAATTCTAAAATACCTCCATCGTACTTGTGCAAGAATTCTTTTTCTTTTTTTAGAGTTTGATCAATTAGTTTTATACAAACACCTTTATTTAAAAAAGCTAATTCCCTTATTCTTTTATCCAAAATAGATGAGCTAAACTCTAAGGACGAAAACACATCTTTTGAGGGCAAAAATTTTATTTTTGTACCAGTTTTCTTAGTTTTGCCTACTTGTTTTAAAGGCTTAACAGTGTTTCCATCTTCAAAACTGACAAAATATTCTTTACCATCTCTATAAATATTTAACTCTAATTTTTCTGAAAGTGCATTCACAACAGAAACTCCAACACCATGCAAACCTCCTGAAACTTTATATGAATCATGATCAAATTTTCCACCTGCATGCAATTGGGTCATAATCACTTCAGCAGCCGACATTTTTTCACTTTTGTGCATATCTACTGGTATGCCTCTGCCATCATCCTCTACGGTAACAGTATTATCTTTGTTCATGGTGACAAAAATATTTTTACAATGACCCGCTAATGCTTCGTCGATTGCATTATCGATTACTTCAAACACCATATGATGCAATCCAGATCCATCATCGGTATCACCAATATACATCCCTGGTCTTTTTCTTACAGCATCTAAGCCTTTTAAGACTTTTATAGAGTCAGCACTATAATTTGGTTTAGATTTTACAACAGAATTTTTTGACATTGTTTAATTTTAGGTAGTTAACTATATCATTTTTTTACATTAATATAAAACTCGATGTTTACTTTGTAGCTTAGAATGATTACATATCAATGCTTTTAGCTTCAAATAAAAAAAAAAAATAATTTTTTTAATATTTAGATTTTCATTGGCATTATAACGTAATAACTGTTTTTATCCGAAGTATCTTCTATTAATACAGGTGATACAGAGTCCTTTAGATTCATTTTTAAATTTTTATCTTCAATTTCAGAAGCTATATCTATTAAGTATTTTGAATTAAAACTAATATTTAAATTATCTGAATTAAAGCTTGCTTTAATAACTTCATTTCCCTCGCCAGAATTAGCACTATTTACTGAAAGTTGAATGCTCTCTTTGCTAATTGCTAATTTTAATCCTTCTTTTCTATCTAATGATACGCTGGCTACTCTCTCAATTGAATTTATAAGATCTTTTGATGTAACAACTAATGCTTTCTTATTATTTGAAGGAACTACTTTTTTATAATCAGGAAATTTTCCATCAATAACTTTTGAGATTAGTTTCATTTTTCCTATAGAAAATTTAACTTTGTTTTCGCTAGTTTCTAAAGATAGTTTATCACTTGTTTCAGTTAACAAAGAGCAAAGTTGAAAAACTGTCTTTCTAGGCAATATAAAAGACGTAAAATTATCAGTGCTTTCAATCTCGATACTGCTTGACGACAATCTATGACTATCTGTTGCAACTCCAGTTAGGAAATTTCTGCCGTGTGCTTCTGTTAAGTGTAAAAAAATCCCATTAAGGTAATGCCTGGTATCATCATTGGAAATTGAAATTTTAGTTTTATTTAAAAGATTTAAAAATTTCGAACTATTAAACTTTATTTCACTCCCTTCGAATTCATCAGAAAATGTTGGAAAATTATCAGTTGGTAAACATAATAAATTAAAATCTGCATTTTCACTTTTTAAACTTAGTTTATTCTCTGATTTTAAATTAAAATTTAATTCGGAGCCTGAAGAAATTTTTCTTAATATGTCATACAAAATTGCCGCTGACGTAGTTGTGCTGCCTTCTTTAATGACTTTCATTACCTCAATTTCATCATAAAAAATAATATCTAAATCTGTAGCAACTAAAGAAAGTTTATTTTCTTTAAGTTGTAATAAAACATTAGATAATATTGGTAATGTATTTTTTTTTTCTACGACTCCTTGAACGAAATTTAAAGATTTAAGTAAAACATCTCTTTTAACTATAAATTGCATTTTAATTATTCTTGCAAAAGATTTTTTATTTGATTTATATTTTTTTTCATCTCGTCATCCTGCTCAGATAATCTGGATATTGTTTTAACTGCATGAATAACAGTAGTGTGGTCTCTATTTGCAAATCTTCTTCCTATTTCAGGTAAAGATCTGGTCGTCATTTTTTTTGCCAAATACATTGCTAGTTGTCTAGGTCTAGCGAGAGGTCGAGAACGTCTTTGAGAAAGCATTTCACTTAAAGGAATATTAAAGTAGTTTGAAACCACGTTTTGAATTTTGTCAACTGTTATTACTTTTATTTGACTAAACACGTCTTTCAAAATATTTCTACAATCACTTACAGTAAGATTTTTGTTGTGCACTCTACTAAATGCTACCACTCTATTTAAAATTCCAATTAACTCTCTGATACTAGTTTTGCTCTCGTTTGCTATGTAGTTTATCACCTCGTCACTTAAATTTATAGCTTCCTTAAATTGATTTTGCATTTCAATAATTTTTTGTTTTATTATTTTTATTTTTAAATCAAGATCAGGAGCCTCGATATCAACCACTAACCCTCCAGCTAGTCTTGATTTAATTCTTTCTTGAACTCTATCTAATTTTGTAGGGTTTCTATCCGCTGAAATGATTATTTGAGATCCTTTGTCAATTAAGCTGTTAAAAGTATGAAAAAATTCTTCCTGTAAACTCTCTTTGCCTCTTATAAATTGTATATCGTCTATTATAAAAACAGAAGATTTTCTAAAAAAGTCTTTAAAATTAACCATATCATTTTTTTTAATAGATTTTATAAAGTGATACATAAATCTCTCTGCAGATATAAACATGACATTATTTTCTGGCTGCAATTTTAGTCCTATAGCATTTAATAAGTGCGTCTTTCCTAGTCCAACTCCGCCACATATATAAAGCGGATTATATCTTGATATATGTTCGCATACCTTCTTCGAATAAGATAATGCTACATCATTGCTTTTTCCTTGAATGAAATTATCAAAATTCAAATTATTATTTAATCTATTATAATTAAGGATAGAATCTTTAATTTCTGAAACCTTGTTAATTTCTTCAACTTTATTATCAAGGTTAATTTTATTGTCTTCTACAATTTTAAACTCAATCCTATTTAGACTGGGTTTAAAGTTTTTAACTTGTTCTAAAATTTTATCTAAATATCTTGATACTATCCAATCTCTAAAAAATCTTGTTGGGACACTTAAAACTATATAATCATTGAATTCTTTAACTAGAGAAATTTTTTCTAGCCAACTAGAATAAATTTCGTTCCCAAAAGATTTCTTAAAAGATGTTTGAATCTCTGTCCAATCTAAAGTATTTTCTTCCTCAGAAGTGTAAATATTTTGTTTTTTAATATTATTTTTATCCATGAAATTATTTTTTGAAGAAGTTCCTTTAAACTATCTTTTTTAAATTAAAGCAAGTGTCTGCAGGTTGTAATTAAAAAAAAAACCTAAGTCGGTTGTACAGTTAACGTGCAGATAGAATCTTTTAAATTTTTTTTTGAATTTTTTTAGGAATACTATATTTGGTTTTAAAATTTTTAAAATTAATAGTTTAAAAAAAAATCAACTTGGAATTGTTTATTTAATTACTAATTTTTTAGAAATTTTAGATATTTTCCTTGATGCAGTTCTTTTATTTACAACGCCTGATTTAGCAACCTGCATTAGAACTGATTGGAATTTTGAAAAATATTTTTTTGCTTCAGCTTTATCTTTCTTCTTAATTAGATTTTCCATTTTCTTTATAGAATTTTTGTATTTACTTTTTCTTATCCTATTAAATTGGGTTTGTTTTTTAACCCTTCTGACCCTTCTAATTGCTGATTTTGTATTAGGCATAATTTGTACTTGTATATATCTCAGTATTCTTGTGGTCAACTTTATTATTTTTGACATTTTGAGCAAAAGAAACTTGCCCTGTTATCAATAGTAATTTTTTTTATTACTGCATTACAATCAATATTTGGACAATTATAACCTTTTTTTCCATAAACATTAAAATGTTGCTGAAAGTTTCCTTTTTTTCCTGCACTACTTAAAAAGTTTTTAATTGATGATCCTCCAAATTCTATAGCTTTTTTAAGTATTTTTTTTGTATTTATTATTATTTTATTAATTTCTTGATTATTTAACTTATCTATTTTTCTTTTTGGTGTAATTTTGCTTAAAAAAAGAATTTCATTTACATAAATATTACCTAACCCAGAAACAAATTTTTGATCCATCAATAAATTTTTAATTGTCCTTCTTCTTTTAATTATGTAATTTTTAAAATAATGAAAATTAAAGTTTTTTTTTAAAGGTTCTGGGCCTAATAACTTTAAATGGAAGTTTGTATTTAAATCTTTAGTTAAAACAACTTTTATAAAACCGAATTTTCTAATGTCGTTATAAATTAGTTTTAAATTATTATTAAAAAAAAAGATAAGTCTATTATGTTTTTTTAAATAGTCTTCTTCCTCATAATAAAAGCTTAGTTTTTTCCTTTTTAGATTTTTATTTAAAATAAAAAATTTTCCCGTCATACCTAAATGAATGATAATTGAAATATTTCTAGTCAAAAAAAATAATAAGTATTTTGATCTTCTTTTAATCCTTAAAATTTTCTGGTTAATAATTTTATTAATGTCTCGTTTTTTAACTTCATATCTCAAATTCCCATCGTTTACCTGAACCTTTTTTATGATCAAATTATTAATCTGACTTTCTAGAGACTTTTTAACAACTTCAACTTCTGGTAATTCTGGCATATAATTTAATAATGAAAAACACTATTCAAGATAAAACCAAACTAGTCAATTCTGTATTTTCAAAAGTTTATAAAAAATATGACTTAATGAATGATATAATGTCATTCGGTTCACATAGAATTTGGAAAAACAAATTTTTAGATTGGATGAACCCTCAATTAAATAATACTCTTATAGATGTAGCTTCAGGCACTGGCGATATTGCTAAACTCTTTTCTAAGAAAACAAAAAATAATTCTCAAATTACCTGCGTAGAACCAAATAAAGAAATGTACTCCATAGGGAAAAATAATTTAAAAAATTTTGATAATATTAAGTGGTATAGAGCTTCTGCGGAAAATCTACCTTTCAAAGAAAATACTTTTGATTTTTATACTATAAGTTATGGTATCAGAAATGTTTCCAATATAAATCAAGCTTTAAAAGAAGCTTTAAGAGTTTTAAAACCAGGAGGAAGATTTATGTGTTTGGAGTTTTCAAAAGTTGATAATGAGATTTTAAATAAAATTTATCAAAAATATTCAAAAATTATTCCTTCACTAGGAAAATATATAGTTGGGACATCTGATCCTTACGAATATTTAATCAAAAGCATTAACGAATTTTACTCTCAGGAGGAGTTTTTTGATGTAATTTATAAAAGTGGTTTTTCTCAGGTTGAATTTAGAAATCTTTCTAACGGTATTTCAGCTATACATTCTGGATGGAAAATATAAATGTTAAATAGAGTTTTTCAATTATTTAAGATTGCTAGAAAAGTATCAACATCTGGGGCAATAGATACGGTTAATCAAATTTATAATTTGCCAACCTTTATTAATGTTTTTTTTAGTATTATTTCCATTGGTACTTCAAAAACAAATTTGGATAATCTCAAGAAACCTGGAGATAAACTTTGTGTGGCTCTAGAAGGAATGGGTACAACTTTTATCAAACTTGGACAATTTCTTGCCACTAGACCAGATATAATTGGAGAAGAGTTAGCTAAAAGTCTTGAAAAATTGCAAGACAAACTTCCAGCTTTCGATACTTATCAAGCTAAAAAAATTATAAAAAAAGAAGTTGGAGACTCTCAATATAACAATATTTTAGAATTAAGTGATCCAATTGCGGCTGCATCTATTGCCCAAGTTCATATTGCTAAAATCAAAGAGGAGAATCAAAATAAAACAGTAGCTATTAAAATCCTTAGGCCAAATATTGAAAAAATGTTCAACGAGGAACTAGATGCTCTAATGTTATTTGCTTATATCGTTGAAAAAACTTCGTCCAAGGCTAAGAGACTTAAATTGGTAGAAGTAGTTCATTTATTGCGTGAAATTACCAATATAGAGATGGATTTACGTTTTGAGGCAGCAGCAGCAAATGAATTATATGAAAATACAATTAATGATAAGGGGTTTAATGTTCCTAAAATCTATTGGAATTTTACTTCAAAAAGGATTTTAACTTTGGACAAAGTTGAAGGTGTGTCGATAAGAGAACATGATAAAATTAAAGAATTTGGAATTGATTTAAAAGCCTTAGCAGAAAATTTAATACAACATTTTTTAAAGCAGGCAGTAAGAGATGGCTTCTTTCATGGAGACATGCACCAAGGAAATTTATTTGTTGATAAACATGGAAATATAATTCCTGTGGATTTTGGCATTATGGGAAGGTTAGATAAATTAAACAGAAAATTTTTAGCTGAAATTCTCTATGGATTTATTCAAAGAGATTATGTCAAAGTTGCAGAAGTTCATTTTCAAGCAGGTCTTGTACCACAAAGTGCCTCTAAAGAGGAATTTGCTCAAGCATTAAGATCTGTAGGAGAGCCTATTTTTGGCCAATCAATAAAAGATATATCGGGTGGAAATTTATTAGCCCAATTATTTGAAATCACAGAGAAGTTTAATATGCCAACTCAAACACCTTTATTGATTTTGCAAAAGACGATGGTTGTTGTAGAGGGTGTGGCGAGAAAATTATATCCTGACACTAATATTTGGAATGTTTCAAGACCTGTTCTGGAGGATTGGTTAAAAAGCATTAAAAGCCCAAAATCAACTCTGGATACGGCAATTAATACCTCTGCTGAAATAATAAAGAGGATACCTGATTTCCCTGATATTATGGATAAAGCTAATTATGCATTACAATTAATGGCCGAAGGTAAACTCAATGTAATTGCTTCGAAAAGTAAAAGATTAGAAATGGAACAAATACGGATAAAAAATTTTACTAATAATTTAATAATCAGTTTTTTAGGTATTGTAATTTTAGCTCTATTAGTATTTTAATTAAATATGACTATTAAAAACAAAAAAGTGTTAATAATAATAGGGGGTGGCATCTCTGCTTATAAGTCACTAGATCTTATTAGACTTTTAAAAAAAAATAATGTTAATATTAAAGTTATACTCACTAAAAGTGGTAAAGAATTTGTTACTCCTCTTTCAATCAACACCTTAACAAAAAATAAAACATTTGAGGATATTTTTGACAAAAATAGTGAAGCAGAAATTGATCATATCTCATTATCAAGGTGGGCAGATGTTATTGTTGTTTTACCTACCACTGCAAATTTAATGGCAAAACTAAGCCTTGGTAAAGCTGAAGATTTAGCTACAACTGTTTTGCTAGCATCAAATAAAGATATTATTTTAGTTCCGGCTATGAATGTCAGAATGTGGCTTCATAAAGGAACACAAAACAATTTAAGAATATTAAGAGACTATGGTTATCGCTTTTTGGGGCCAGAGAAAGGTGAAATGGCTTGTGGAGAATATGGTGAAGGAAAAATGTCAAGTCCAAGGCAAATTTATGCTAATCTAAAAAATTATTTTAATAAAAGAAATTTAGTTAAAGATAAAAATTTTAAAGCCTTGGTTACTACTGGTCCAACTAGAGAATACCTAGACCCAGTAAGATATATTTCGAACGAATCAAGTGGAAAACAAGGTTTAGAAGTTGCATTAGCATTAAAAAAATTAGGAATTAAAACAAAATTAATATCAGGTCCTACTAACTTTGTTTCTACCGAAGGTTTAAAAGTAAAAAAAGGTAATATCCGCAAAAGATATGATGAATGAAGTAAAAAAATCGCTACCAGTTGATATAGCAGTTTGTGCTGCAGCTGTTTCAGATTACCGACCGGTAAAAAAAAATAAGCATAAAATTAAAAAGGAATTTTCTGAAATAAAAAATATTAAATTAGAAAAAAATCCTGATATTTTAGAATTTTTAAGTAAAAACAACAGATCAAGGCCAAAAATTGTAGTAGGTTTTTCTGCAGAAACTAATGCTGTAATTGAAAATTCTAAAAAAAAATTTTAGAAAAACACTGTGACTTGATAGTAGCAAATGATGTGTCTAATAAAGAATTTGGTTTTAATTCTGATTATAATAAAGTTTCTATTATTAATAAAAAAGGAATTGTAAAACTTATCCATAAGAATAAAAAAAGTTATATAGCAAATAAACTTGCAAATATGATATTAGATAAACTTTTGGTTAATGATAAAAATATTAATTAAAAAATTATCTAAAGAGGTTTCGCTGCCGAAATATGAAACAAGTGGATCTTCAGGAATGGATTTAGCAGCAAATATTAATTCTAGTATAAATATAGAACCTGGACAGACGGCTATTATTCCTACTGGTTTATCCTTTTCTTTACCAAATGGATATGAAGCACAAATTCGTCCAAGATCCGGTTTAGCAGCTAAAAATAAAATAACTGTATTGAATACGCCAGGTACCATTGATGCGGACTATAGAGGAGAAATTAAAGTAATTTTAATTAATTTAGGTGAGACTAAATTCAAGATTGAAAAAGGCAGTCGTATTGCTCAGATGGTTATATGTCCAGTAGTTCAAGTTCAACTAAAAGAGGTTGATGATTTAAATCAAACAGATAGAGGTATGGGTGGATTTGGTTCAACAGGCACAAAACCATAAGCAAAATGAAAATTAATTTAAGTCAATTTGAAAGATTTAAAAAACAAATAATTTTAAAAAAAATAGGTCTAGCAGGACAGAAAAAAATATTTTCCTCAAATGTTTTAGTTATTGGTCTAGGTGGTTTGGGGTGTCCATTAATTACCTATTTAGCTGCTTCAGGTGTAGGTAGAATTGGAATAGTTGATTTTGATAAAGTAGAAATTTCAAACCTGAATCGACAAACTTTATTTACCCCAAATGACATAGGAAAGTTTAAAGTTTATCAGGTTAAGAAAATTATTAATAAAATGAATAAGAAAATTAAGATTATTACATACAATAAAAAAATTTCTTATAAAAATATTAATTCTATAATAAGAAAATTTGACATTATATGTGATGGTACAGATAATTTTCAAACAAGATACCTAATTAATGATTTTTGTTTAAAAAATAAGAAAATATTGATTTCATCCGCTATTAGTAAGTTTGATGGTCAATTAATGAAATTTAACTTTACAAATAAAGGGCCTTGTTACAGATGTTTCATGCCAAGTCAGCCAGCATTAGAAAACAATTGTCAAAGTGAAGGAATATTTTCTCCAGTTGCAGGAATTATGGGCTCTCTACAAGCAAATGAAGTTTTAAAGGAAATTCTTGATAAAAAAGATGATCTTACAAATCAAATACTTATTTTTAATTCATTAAAAACTGAGTTTAGAAAATCAAAAATATCTATTAATCCGAAGTGTATTAATAAATGCTAAAACCCTTTTTTATAATTTTTTTTATTTTTTCAATTAATATTAATTGTTATTCACAAGAGGAATATTTTCTTACTTTAAGAAATGATGAAGTTAATCTAAGACAGGGACCTTCAAAAAAATATCCGGTCAAATTAGTCTATAAAAAAAAATTTCTACCTGTCTTGGTATACGATATGTCTGATAATTTTAGAAAAATAAGAGATCATGAAAATAATTCTGGATGGATACATTTATCACAACTCTCAAAAAAGAAAGCGGCGATCGTAATTAGTGAAGAATTAATTTTGTTTAAAAATCCAACCGTATACTCTAAACCAATAGCTATTCTTAAAAATGGAAGACTTGGTAAAATCATTAAATGTAAGGACGTATGGTGCAAAATAGTCTGCGAAGAGTATAAAGGTTGGGTTAAAAGGGATGGATTATGGGGTCTTCTTTAATTTCTCATCTTAGAAGCCCAGAACTTATCTAATAAAAAATACCAGACTGCATTAGCCAAAGGTTCTACAATAGCATCCGTTAATGCAATCATAAAAGATACATCAGCTATAAGCATTAAAACTGTAATTGCTATCACAAAGTGACCAATCGTATAAACAATTGTTCTTAAAATTGATCCCTTATTATTACTGTATATTGATTTACCGGCGTTAAAAATTCCTGAAGTGAATTCCGTCATATTAATTTAAGGTTTTTAGTTTTTGTCTGTCGGCGTTCATTATCTTTGTCCATACAACAACAAAATCTCTTACAAATTTTTCTTTGTTGTCATCTTGTGCGTAAACTTCAGAGTATGACCTTAGAATAGAATTAGATCCGAAAACTAAGTCTGCTCTAGACGCAGTAAACTTAACTTTTTTCGTTTTACGATCAATAATATCATAAGAGTTCTTACCTGTAGGTTTCCATGTATATTTCATGTCGACCAAATTAACAAAGAAGTCGTTTGTTAAAGCTCCAACTTTATCAGTTAATATACCTTTATTTTTCGCAGACTCATGATTTGTTCCTAGCACTCTCATTCCGCCAACTAAACAAGTCATTTCTTGAGCAGTTAATCCCATCAAAGATGCACGCTCTAGTAAAAGCTCCTCCGGCATCACAGAATAATCTGATTTTACATAATTTCTAAATCCATCATGCAAAGGTTCTAGCCACTTAAAGTTTTTAATCTCAGTTTGATTTTGAGAAGAGTCTCCTCTGCCTGGATTAAACGGAACTTTAACCTTAGAGCCAGCTTTTTTAATTGCTTTTTCTAACCCAACATTTCCTGCAAGAATAATTGTGTCGGCGATTGTTGCTCCTGTTTTTTTTGCTATATCTTCTAGAACTTTTAATATTTTTGCAAGTTTTTTGGGCTCATTAGCTTCCCAATTTTTCATCGGCGCTAATCGAATTCTTGCGCCATTAGCTCCTCCTCTTTTATCGGTTACTCTGTAAGTCCTAGCACTATCCCAAGCAATGGTAATTAAATCACTAGCATTTAGTTTACTAGCTACTATCATTTTTTTAACTTTGGCTACATTGAATTTCTTTTTTGAAGAAGAAACATTCCCTTGCCAAAGAAGATCCTCTTTAGGGGCCCAAGGACCAATATAATTTTCTTTATTTCCCATTGTTCTGTGCGTTAGTTTAAACCAAGCACGAGCAAATGAGTCCTCAAAAAACTTGGGATCTTTATAAAATCTTTCTGAAATTTTTCTATATTCCGGATCCATGGCCATAGCCATGTCTGCATCAGTAAACATTAGTCTAGCTTTCTTTTTTGGGTCACCTAAATCAACTGGTTTTTTTTCTTCTTCAAGGTCAATAGGTTCCCATTGCCATGCCCCGGCAGGGCTTTTTTTACTTTCCCACTCATAATTTAATAAAAGATCTAAATACTGATGGTCCCATTTATCAGGATTTGTTGTCCAGGCTCCTTCAAGTCCTGAAGTTATTTGATTTACACCAGTTCCATTTTTTTGATTCCATCCAAATCCTTGTTCATGAATATCAGCTCCAGCAGGTTCTGGACCTAAATTGGTAGGATCTCCATTACCATGAGCTCTTCCTATAGAATGACCACCAACGGTAAGTGCTGCTGTTTCTATATCATTCATTCCCATCCGACCAAAAGTTTCTCGAACATCCATAGCTGTCCTTATTGGATCTGGTTTGCCTTCTACCCCTTCTGGATTAACATAAACAAGTTGAAAATGAGATGCTGCAAGTGGAGCTTCCAAAGAAGAACGGTCTTGTGGATCACCATACCTGTTAACAGCTAATGGAACTGTTTCTTTGCCCCAATAAACATCCTTTTCGGGTCCCCAAATATCCTCTCTACCGAATGAAAAACCAAAAGTCTTAAATCCAGCTTTTTCATAAGCCATAGTTCCAGCTAATACCATTAAATCCGACCAACTTAATTTATTTCCATATTTTTTTTTGATTGGCCAAAGAAGCCGTCTTGCTTTATCTAAATTTGTATTATCCGGCCAGGAGTCCTGCGGTGAAAATCCGTGTGAGCCAACATTTGGTCTACCATCAAATTCTCTGTAAGTTCCTACTTGATGCCAAGTCAATCTAACCATAAGACCCGTATAGCTTCCTAAATCTGCAGGCCACCACTCTTGACTGTCCGTCATTAATTTTAGCAAATCTTTTTTTAAGGCTTTAAAATTTAATTTTCTAACTTCTTTTCTATATTTGAATCCTGGAAGAGGATTAGTTTTAGTATCATGTTGATGTAAAATATCTAAATTAATACTATTTGGCCAAAGTCGAGCAGTATTTGACTCTCCTGCCTTTGTTACTCCTCCGTGCATAACGGGGCATTTACCATTTCCGTCTTTTTTAAAATCTACGCTCATACTATCTAAGTTTAGTTGCTAGTTTATAATAATTCTAAACTAGAAAGTCAACAATAGATAACTATTTTTGAATTCTAATTACAACTTCAAGATTTTTTATTTTTTTACCTTTAGGAGGAATCGGTACTCTGCTTAATTTTACTTGATTATAATCAATATCAGTAAGTTCTTTGGATCCTTCATCGTAAAAATGATGGTGCGACTTAATGTTCGTATCATAATAACTTTTATTTTTACTAGTTAAAATTTCTTTTAAATACCCGGCATTGTTAAATGCCTCAACTGTATTATATATTGTAGCCAAAGAAACTTTTTCATTTCCTTTTTTATTTATTTTTTTATCCAAACTTTCGACTGTAAAATGAAAAGTTCTATTTCTATCAAATAAATTTTTTGCTATTAAAATTCTTTGTCGAGTGGGTCTGAGGCCAGAACTTCTTAATTTATTTATAATTTCATTTTTTTGGTTCATAATCTTAGCCATTTATTGATATAATAGACAATTATTTATATAAAATTGTATATAAATCAAGTAAAAACTAATAACTTATTTTATGCAAAAAAATAGCTTTAATTATAATGAGTTAATTGCTTGTGGCAAAGGAGATTTATTTGGTGAGGGAAATGCAAAACTTCCATTACCTCCAATGTTAATGTTTGACAGGATTACCGAAATAAAAGAAGACACCGGGGAATTTAAAAAAGGATTTATTAAAGCTGAGCTAGACATCAAAGAAAATTTATGGTTTTTTGATTGTCATTTTCAAAATGATCCTGTTATGCCCGGATGTTTAGGTTTAGATGCAATGTGGCAATTAGTTGGTTTTTATTTAGGATGGGTAGGAGAACCAGGTAAAGGAAGGGCTTTAGGAGTTAATTCTGTAAAATTTACTGGAGAAGTTCTTAAAAAAGTCAAAATGGCTACTTATGAAATAAATATGAAGAGGATTTTAAAAAAGGAAGGTGCTGTAGTTGGGTTAGCAAATGGTACATTGAGTGCAGATGGAAAAATAATTTATAAAGCAGAAAATTTAAAAGTAGGATTATTTAAATAATGAAGAGAGTAGTCATCACAGGAATTGGAGTTGTGTCTTGTCTTGGTAATAATCAGGATGAAGTTTTTAAATCTCTTATAAATTCAAAATCTGGAATTTCATTTTCAGAAGAATACAAAGAGTACAATCTTAAAAGCAATGTTCATGGTAAACCAAATATTAAGCTTGAAGACCATGTTGATAGAAAATTTATCAGATTTATGGGCCCAGGTTCTGCTTATAATTATATATCCATGAATGAGGCAGTAAAAGATTCAGGTTTAGAAGAAAAAGATATAAGCAATATTAGCACTGGAATGATAATGGGTTCAGGAGGTCCTTCCATAGAAAACGTGATATTAGCTGCAGATAAAACTCGGGCAAAAAGCCCAAAGAGAATGGGTCCTTTTGTTGTGCCTAGAACAATGTCTAGTACAGCCTCTGCAACTTTAGCTGTTCCTTTTAAAATTAAGGGAGTTAATTACACAATTAGTTCTGCTTGTGCAACAAGTGGGCATTGCATAGGTAATGCCATGGAATTAATTCAACTTGGAAAACAAAAAATTATTTTTGCAGGAGGAAGTGATGAAGTTCACTTTGCGATGACAGCAATGTTTGATGCGATGACTGCATTATCTTCTAAATATAATGAAACACCTGAAAAAGCCTCGAGACCTTATGATAAAACTAGAGATGGTTTTGTTATATCTGGAGGAGGAGGTGTAGTTGTTTTAGAAGAATATGAACATGCAAAATCTAGAGGAGCAAAAATTTATGCTGAGCTAACAGGCTACGGCGCGACTTCTGATGGTTATGATATGGTAGCGCCATCTGGGGAGGGTGCAGTAAGATGTATGAAAATGGCTTTAGGCACTGCAAGAAATAAAATTGATTATATAAATACACATGGTACATCAACTCCAGTTGGAGATATTACTGAATTAAAAGCTGTAGGAGAGGTGTTCACAGAATATAAACCTAAAATTAGTTCAACGAAATCTTTAGCGGGTCATTCTTTAGGTGCAACTTCTGTTCATGAAGCTATTTACTCTCTGATTATGATGAAAAATAATTTTATTTCTGCCTCAGCAAACATAACTGATATGGATGATGAAGCTAAGAAATATCCTATAGTAACTAAGGTAGAAAAAGAAATTAGTTTGAACTCTGTAATGTCTAATAGTTTTGGTTTTGGAGGAACTAATGCTACATTAGTTTTTGAAAAGGTTTAAAAAATGGATTTAATGAAAGGAAAAAAAGGATTAATCATGGGCGTCGCTAATGAGCGTTCAATAGCCTGGGGGATCTCTCAAAAACTTTCAGAAGCTGGGGCAGAATTGGCTTTTACATATTTAGGTGATGCTTTAAAAAAAAGAGTAATCCCTTTGGCAGAAAAATTAAACTCTAATATAACTTTTAGTTGTGATGTGGAAAAAAAAGAGGAAATTATAAAGCTTTTTAAAGACATAAATTCTAAATGGGGACATATTGATTTTGTAGTTCACGCCATAGCTTTTTCAGATAAATCAGAATTATCTGGAGAGTATATAAATACTACAAGAGAAAACTTTTTAAAAAGTATGTTAATTTCATGTTTTTCTTTTACTGAAGTTGCAAAAGAAGCTTCTAAAATTATGAAAGAAAGCGGAAGTATGCTTACTTTAACGTATGAATCTACAAAAGCTATACCAAATTATAACGTTATGGGTGTTTGTAAATCTGCATTAGAATCTAGTGTAAAATATTTAGCTAGAGATTTAGGACCTAAAAAAATTAGAGTTAATGCAATAAGCGCTGGCCCTATTAAAACTTTAGCTGCATCTGCAATTGGTGACGCCAAATTTTTATATAAGTGGAATGAGGACCATTCTTTTTTAAAAAGAAATATAGATATTAAAGATGTCGGCAATTCAGCATTATATTTAATTAGTGAATTATCTTCTGGTGTTACAGGTGAGATACATTACGTAGATGCTGGTTATAATAAAGTTGGTATGCCCAATCCAAAAAATATATCCTGATCTGCAAAGGTTGCATAACTAGTAAAAACCAAAAAAATATAAAATAGAATAATGAAAAACTTAAACAAAAAAGTTAAAGAAAAATTAGAAAATTTTTTTGATTGGATAAAAGGTGCTGAATTATTAGAATTAGATTCATGCAATATAGATGAAGATCCTGTAAGACCTGAGCTTGATTTAAAGTTTAGAACAAGTTACGGCCGTAAAATATTTGGGGTGAAATATAAAAAAGAAATTTGTGCAATTATGTGTTTTGGTTTCTCTAATGACATACCTAAAACAGTTAAAGAACTAGAACTTATGACCAAAGATGCATATTTGCAAAGTGCTCATAGAGGTCAACAAGTAGGTAAGATAGCTATTGCATATACTGTTTGGTCAAAAAAAAGGGGGGGTGGAAAATTGATCGTAAAAGAAGTTTTTAAAAAAATTAAGGAGTCCAATCATTTAAATAGATTAGTAACATTATCCCCTCTAACTGATATGGCTAGAAAATTTCATTTAAAAAATGGGGCATTTGAATTACAAGTAAACGAAGAAACTCAAAATTTTGAATATAAAATTTAATTAATTATTACAAAAATAGAAATCAAATTTTAAACGGTATCCAATATATTTGCAGTGATTTAGATTTTATTTTATTTATGCTGACGCTTGCTTCATTGAAAGCTTAACTTTTCCTCTATCAAATCCGACAACTTTGACCGATACCTCATCGCCCTCTTTTACTACGTCTCCTACTTTGGCAACTCTTTTTGCTGCTAACTCAGATATATGAACTAAACCGTCTTGCTTACCGAGAAAATTTACAAAAGCACCAAATTCCATAATCTTAACCACTTTACCTTTATAAATTTTACCCATTTCAGGTTTAGCTACAAGGCTTTTAATAAACTCTAGAGCCTTATTTCTAGATTCTTCATCTGGAGCTGCTACGGTAACTTCACCTGTATCTTTAACATCTACTTTTGCACCCGATGTCTCAACTATTTCTCTAATTGTTGCTCCTCCTTTGCCTATAACTGTAGCAATATCTTTTTTATCAACTTTTATTGTTTCCATTTTAGGTGTGTGTTTAGAAAACTCTTTTCTTGATGACTTAATAGCTTTGTTCATTTCAGATAAAATTTTTTCTCTCCCGCTTTTTGCTTGGTCTAATGCTTGTTCCATTATTTCAAAAGTAATTCCTGTTATTTTAATATCCATTTGTAAAGAAGTGATTCCGTCTTTAGTCCCTGCTACTTTAAAATCCATATCTCCAAGGTGATCCTCGTCACCTAATATGTCTGATAGAACTGAAAACTTATCACCTTCTTTTATAAGACCCATGGCAATTCCTGCAACTGGCTCTTTAATTGGAACACCTGCATCCATTAAAGATAACGATGTACCACAAACTGTTGCCATAGAAGATGAGCCGTTAGACTCAGTAATTTCAGAGACTACTCTTAAAGTGTAAGGAAAATTTTCTTTTTTAGGTAAAGATGAGTTAATAGCTCTCCAAGCTAATTTTCCATGACCTATTTCCCTTCTACCTGTTCCGATTCTACCACATTCCCCTACAGAAAACGGTGGAAAATTATAATGCAACATAAAACTAGATCTTTGCATACCTTCTAGACTTTCTAATCTTTGTTCATCGTCAGACATTCCTAGGGTTGTGACTACCAAAGCTTGTGTTTCACCTCTTGTAAATAAAGCAGAACCATGAGTTCTAGGCAAAACACCTACCTCACATTTAATTTGCCTAACATCTGCAAGACCTCTTCCATCAATTCTTTTTTTCTCTTTTAAAATTGCAGTTCTCACAATGTCTTTTTCAAGGGACTTCAATTGTGCCATTGCCTGATTTTCATTAGTTTTTTCATCTTCGGCAAACATTTCTTTACATTTGTTATCAACTTTAGAAATTAAAGAGGATCTCTTTTTTTTATCAGTTTCTTTAAAAGCTTTTCTCAAATCTGATTCAAATGCATCTGTTATTTTCTTTTTTGCCTCAGAGTGATCTGCTTCTTCAATCTCCCACTTAGGTTTTCCTGCTTTTTTTGCCAATGACTCAATCGCATTAATAATTGGAATAAAATTTTCATGTCCAAATTTTACAGCATCAAGCATTATTTTTTCTGAAAGGCCAGATGTCTCGGACTCAACCATCAAAACTGCATCTTTTGTGCCTGCTACAACTAAATCAAGTTCCGACTCTTTTAATTCTGAAGGTGAGGGATTTAATAAATATTTTTTATTCTTATAACCAACTCTACTAGCCGCAATAGGTCCTTGAAACGGTAAACCAGATATAGCTAGCGCTGCAGATGAGGCTATAATAGATAATATATCAGGATAGTTTTCTCCGTCATAAGATAGAACAGTAGGTAATACTTGTACTTCATTCATGAAACTCGAGGGGAATAAAGGTCTAATCGGTCTGTCTATCAATCTTGAAATTAGAGTTTCTGACTCAGTTGGTCTTGCTTCTCTCTTAAAATATCCTCCAGGAATTTTACCAGCTGCATAGTATTTTTCCTGATAGTTAACTGATAACGGAAAATAGTCTTGTCCTTCTTTTATTTTTTTTGCTCCTACGACAGTTGCAATAACTACGGTTTCTCCACAAGAAGCCATTATAGCTCCGTCTGCTTGACGAGCTACTTTACCTGTTTCTAGAGTAATTTTTTTTCCATTAATTTCGATTTCTTCTTTAAAAATTTTAAACATTATTTCCTTAAATTTAATTGTTTGATGACTTTTTGATATGAGGCTAAATTCTTTTTTTTAAGATACGATAAAAGTTTTTTTCTTTTATTTACTGATTTTGTTAAGCCTACTGAAGAGTGTTTATCCTTTTTTGCACTTTTAAAATGTTCAGCAAGTTTAGAAATTTTATTTGTTAATAATCCTATCTGGATTTCGGTAGAACCAACGTCTTTTTCATGAATAGCTAATGTATTAATTATATCTTTTTTTTTCTGTATCATTTTTTTTAATTTCTTTTATTATATTTTCAATCTTTTCAGCGTATTCAAATGAGTTATCTTCTACAAATGTAAGTTTAGGAAGAAACTTAATATCTAGCCTTTTAGACAGGGCTTTTCTAACAAGATGAGAGTATTCCGTCAAGATACTAACTGTTTCTTTAGTGTCTATACCTCCTAATGGTATTACATAAACTCTGGCTGTTTTTAAATCAGGTGTCATTCTAACCTCAGTAACAGTAATTAACTTAGAATTCATTGTTGGTATTTTTGCTTCATTTCTAATAAATAATTCACCTAAGTTTTGCTTAACTAGTTCTCCGACTCTTAATTGTCTTTGACTAAATGATTTTTCTGGTGATTGATATCCCATTAAATTGTCCTTTGAATTTCTTCAGCCTGGTAAGACTCGATTACATCTTTTTCTTTAAAATCTATGAAATCTTTTATGCTTATACCACATTCAAGCCCAGTTCCTACTTCTTTTACTTGATTTTTTTCTCTAAACAAACTTTGGATTTCACCACTATAAACAACGACACCGTCTCTAATTATTCTTGCTTTCGATTTACTTTTAATTTCCCCGTTTAATACTTTTGACCCAGCTATTTTGCCAGCTTTTGAAACTTTAAATATTTTTTGAATTTCAGCTGATCCTAGAACTGTTTCTTTAACGTCTGGCTCTAGTAATCCTGATAAAGATTTTTCAACATACTCTAAAGCTTCATAAATAATATTAAAATACTTAATATCTATTTTTTGTTCCTCAGCTAGTTTCTTGGCTTCTCTATTGGGCTTGACATTAAACCCAATCAATATTGCATTTGATGCTTTTGCTAACGAAACATCTGTTTCATTAATCATACCTATATCTGATAAGATTATTTTTGCTTCTACCTCTTCGTGTTTAATATTATTTATCGCCATCTTTAGAGCTTCACTAGAACCTTGAACATCAGATTTAATCACAATATTTAGTTCATTTTTTTCTTCTTTATTGTCAAAAAGTCTAGCTTTGTCTTTAGTCAATAATTTACTATTATCTGAATTATTTTTTTTATATTCTGTGATTTCTTTGGCTGCATTTTCATTACTCGTGACTATAAATTCCGCTCCTGCATAAGCAGAACTGTTCATACCTAAAATTTCAACTGGCATAGATGGAAAGGCCTCCTCAATATTTTTGCCTTCATAATTTATCATCGCTCTTATCTTTCCCCATGTGTCGCCACAAACAAAATAATCACCTTTTTTTAATCTGCCATTATTTATTAAAATAGTTGAGACTGGACCTTTGCCTTTATCAATTTTTGACTCGATTACCACACCTTTTGCACTTCCTGAAAAAGACGCTTTCAAATCTAAAATTTCTGATTGAAGTAAAATACTATCTTTTAATTTATCTAAATTTATTTTCTTAAGAGCGGACACCTCTACAAATAATGTATCTCCACTTAGATCCTCTGCTATAAGCTCATATTGCATCATCTCATTTTTAATCTTACTGATATTTTTTTCAGGTAAATCACATTTATTTATTGCAACAATAATTGGTACCTTTGCTGCTTTAGCATGTTTGATCGCTTCTACCGTCTGTGGTTTTATGCCATCATCTGCTGCTACAACTAAAACCACTATGTCAGTTATTTTAGAACCTCTCGCTCTCATCTCAGTAAAAGCAGCATGACCAGGCGTATCAATAAATGTAATTATTTTGTCTTTTTCTGCTTTAACTTGATATGCACCAATATGCTGTGTTATTCCTCCATGTTCTCCTGAAACCACATTAGTGTCCCTTAACGAGTCAAGTAATGAAGTTTTACCGTGATCGACATGTCCCATTATAGTAACTACAGGAGGCCTAGTTTTAATTTCACCTTCTAATTTTTCTTTAATTTGACTTTTTTCAAAAGATAATTTCTCTTCAACAACTGGGTTATGGCCAAATTCTTTTACAATATATTCAGCTGTATCTTTGTCTATATTATGATTTATAGTAGCTATAACTTTCATATTTAATAAAAATTTAATTATTTCACTAGATTTTTCTGCCATACGATTGGATAATTCTTGTATTGTTATTTGCTCAGGAATTTTCACGTCTTTAATAACTTTTTTGAATTCTTTTTTTTCGTCTCCCTCAGGTTTGTTTTTTTTCTCTTTTAATCTTGCTCGTTTTACTGAGGCTAAACTTCTTTGCTTAATTTCTATTTCCTCTACATTTAGAGCTCTAGAAACTGTTAATTTAAAATCTCTTTTGTCTATAGGGCTTTTTAACTTTAACTTACTTTTTCCTGAGGGTTTGTCTGGTTTTTTTATGAATGCTTTTGTAGCTTGTTGCTCAATAAATTTTCTAGCAAAATTTTTTTTCTTAGTAAAATCTTGTTGAGCTTGACCTAAAGTCTGATTAGTTTTGTAAGTGTTTTTATTACTTTTGAAATTTTTTTTCTTTTCTACAGAAAATGATCTTTTTCCGTCAGAACTAATTCTACTGGGGTCAATTTTTTTTTTTAAATTTGATGAAATAGTTAATGTTTTTTTTTTACTTTTATTTTCCATAGTATTATTTATTTATAAATAATTTCTCTAGCTGACATAATTAGTTGATCAGCTTCTTTTCTTGATAGAGAAAACTCCTCAAGATATCCGTCTATTCTAATCTTTTTACCTTTTATTTCATCAAACCCACCTATTAGCTCATCTGATGATAGATCCGCAAAGTCATTTAATTTTTTTATATTTTTTTGACCTAAAATAACAAGCATGCCTTGGGTCATTCCTTTAAGATTTATCAAAGAATCCTCAACACCAAGTTCTTTTAGTTTTTTAGCAACTTCCTCTTTTTCTTTCACAAGAGTTTCTTTTGATCTATTAATAAGTTCTTTTGCTGTCTCCTCGTCTATCGCATCAATTTTTGAAATATTATCTGGCGTAGATTGAGCTATATCCTCTATACTTGTGAATCCTTCAGACACCAATAATTGCCCTAAAGTTTCATCAACTTCCAAATTTTTTATAAGAGTCTCTGTTCTTTCTTTAAATTCAGTTTGTCTTCTCTCCGAGTCTTCCTTGTCAGTTAAAATATCTATTTCAAAATTAGTTAATTTCGATGCCAATCTTACGTTTTGACCTCTTCGCCCAATCGCTTTGCTTAAATTTTCTTCTGTAAGAATTATATCAATTCTTTTATTTTCTTGATCAATTAAAACTTTTTGAATTTCTGCAGGAGAAAGAGACTCGGAAATCAATGTTGGGAGATCTTCAGTCCACTTAATTATATCAATTTTCTCTCCATGCAGTTCATTAACAATAGTTTGCACTCTACTGCCTCGCATTCCTACACATGCTCCTACTGGATCAATTGAAGCATCTTGTGAATGAACACAAATTTTTGCTCTACTGCCTGGATCTCTTGCTACCGATTTAATTTCTATTGTTCCTTCGTATATTTCTGGAACTTCCTGAAAAAATAGTTTCGCTAGAAATTGAGGGTGAGCTCTTGATAAAAAAATTTGATGCCCTTTTAGTTCTTTTTTTACTTCATAACAATAAGCTTTTACTCTATCACCATTTTTTAAAATCTCCCTTGGTATTAATTCATCTTTTTTGATGACACCTTCGGCTTTACCAAGATCAACTATCACATTTCCATACTCTAACCTCTTGATTATTCCACTTAAAATTTGACCTTGTTTATCTATAAAATCTTCATATTGTCTATTTTTTTCTGCTTCTCTTACTCTAGCGCTAATTACTTGTTTGGCGCTTTGTGCTGCTATTCTTCCAAAATCTATTTGAGGTAGTTCTTCAAATATTTTATCACCTAATTTTAAATCTTTATTTTCATTATTTATTTTTTTTGCATCATCTAAAATAATTTCTTTGGCCGGTTCTTCAACTTTTTCAACAATTAATAATACTTTATGAATTTTGATTTCACCGTTTTCTCTATCAATTACTACCTCTATATTGTTATCGTTTCCAAACTTTGTTAAAGCAGCTTTTTGAATAGCGCTTTCCATTGATCCAATAACAAGTTCTTTATCGATAGATTTTTCATTAGCTACCGCATCTACAATTCTCAAAAGCTCTAATTTATCTAGTCCTCTATTTAGCATTTATTTACTCCTAAAAAAAAATGGGCAAAAGCCCATTTTGTATTTATCCAGTTATACGTCTATAATAGAGAAAAATGTGTTTTTTTCAAGATTACAATTTAAATAAATCAGCTTTATCAGTTTTTTCCCAAGTAAATTCACCCTTATTTGTAGGTTTTCTTCCAAAATGACCGTAGGCCGATGTGATTTCATAAATAGGATTGTTTAGTTTTAACATTTCTCTAATTCCTCTAGGCGATAGATTAAAATTTTCTTCAATTATTTTTTTTATTGGATTTATTTTTTCTTCATCTCCAGAAGCAAGCTTTATGAAAATTGAAAGTGGCTTTGAAACTCCAATAGCGTAAGCTAGTTGGATTAAACATTTTTCCGATACTCCAGCTGCTACAATATTTTTTGAAAGATATCTCGCTGCATAAGCTGCAGATCTATCAACTTTTGTAGGATCTTTCCCAGAAAATGCTCCACCTCCGTGTGGAGCTGCTCCACCATAAGTATCAACAATTATTTTTCTTCCAGTAAGACCTGTGTCTCCATCAGGGCCGCCAATTATAAATTGTCCAGTGGGATTTATGTAAATTTCTTTAGAATCAATATCTTGAATATATTTTTCTGGAATAGATTTTTTTATATAAGGTATTATTAATGCTTTTACTTGATCTTGATTTAAATCTTTTGAGTGTTGAGTAGAAATTACTACTGATGTTACTTTTACAGGCTTATTTCTGTCGTACATCATCGTAACCTGGCTTTTTGAGTCAGGTTCTATGCCCTTTAAAACTCCTTTTTTCCTATCTGCTGCCATAAGTCTTAATATTTTATGAGAAAAAAAAATTGGGGCCGGCATTAAGTCCTCTGTCTCCTTACACGCATATCCAAACATTATTCCCTGGTCACCTGCACCTTCATCTTTATTGCCTTTGGAGTCTACTCCCATCGCTATATCTGCTGACTGCTCATGCAAGTGTGTTTCTATATCTGCGGTTTTCCAACTAAAACCTTTTTGATCATAACCAATATCTTTAATACAATTTTTTACTTTATTTATAATATCGTCTTTTTTTATTTTGGGTCCACGTATTTCACCTGCTAAGACGACTTTATTAGTTGTCGTCAAAGTTTCACAAGCAACTCTAGAAAATGGATCGAGAGATAAATATGAGTCAACAACCATATCGGAAATCCTATCACAAACTTTGTCTGGATGACCTTCAGAAACTGACTCACTAGTGAATAGATATTTATTGTTTTCCATTAGATCTTATTTTAAAAAATAAAAAGATAAATAGATATGTAAATAAAAGAATAAAAAATATCAAATCATTTTTACTTTTATATTCTGTTTTAAATAATGGAATAAAAGCCTCAATATTTCCCGTTTCGTTAATATCTAATCTTTTTACTATCTGACCTTTGTTGTCTATTACAGCACTTATGCCCTTGTTTGCTGATCTAACCAAAAATGAATTATTTTCAATTGATCTGAAAATAGCTTTAGCAAAATGTTGGTGTGGTCCAATTGTATTTCCAAACCATCCATCTTCAGAAATATTTATTATCAAATTAGTTTTATCTACTGACTGAGCAAGTTCAGGAAATATTATCTCATAGCAAATTAATGGAAGAATGTTAACTTTATCGATTATAATATTATCTTGTTTTTTCCCCTTTGAAAAAGAGCCATAGCCTTGGGTAATTTTTTTTAGTCCAATTTTTTCAAAGAAATTTTCGAAAGGCAAAAATTCTCCAAAAGGGACAAGTTTTATTTTGTCATATTGGTGCAATATTTCAAAATTGTTATTTACAATGACTAAACTATTTAAATACTCATTTGTTTTAATGTCTATTGTATTTACCCCGAAAATTATGAAATGATTTTTGCTAAAATTTTCTTTTATCATTTCTCTAAACACTAAAATTTTATTATAATTAAACCCTGCAAAAACTCCTTCGGGCCAAATAAAATAAGTTTTCTTTCCTGGGTCTGGGTCGCTATATCTTATTAACTTTTGTAGCTTTGTACTTATTTCATTTATTGATTGATCATATTTGAGTTTAAAATTTGGTGAGACTACTTTAACAAAGATTTTTTCATCCTTAGAAATGTAATTTATTAGACTTTTGTTTTTATTGATTGAATATGTTCCATAAATAAAATTTAAAAAGATAAAAATAAAAAAGAATGATAATATTATAATTTTTTTATTGAGATTATGTCTTAGAAAAAATACTGCTGGAATAGTAAATATTGTAATTACGATTAGATTAAAAGCATAGAGACCAAAAATGTTAAGTGTCTGCAACCCTTCATTCACCCAAGAAAAACTGTAGCCCCACAGATTCCAGGGAAAGCCAGTTAAAATTTTACCTCTTATATAGTCGGACAGTGCTAAAGACGCTGAAAATAATAAAACTGAAGGAAAGTTATAACTTAGAAATTGACCTATAATCATAATTATTAGAGCATTAAAAAAACTTAAAAAGAAAGGTATAAAAATAATTGCAAAGGGTATAAGAAATCTAAAATTATCATCAAATGTTAGTGAGTTAGAAATCCAAAACACCCCCGCTAAATAAAACCCAAAACTAAAAACAAAACCAAGTATAAATAAGTTTTTTTATAAGGTTTTTTTCTATAAGTACTTTTCGATCCTTTATTTACATAAACAATTAATAAAAAAAGAATTGGCAATACAATAAAATTTATTAGCGAGAAATTGAAAGGTTGAAAAGATAAAACAGTTATTAAACCAAGAAAAAAAGGTATGAAATATAGTATACTAATTCTTTTATTTAAAAAAAAATTCAACATTTATTTTATAAAGCTTAGATATTTTTTTTCTACTTCGTGCATTGTATTAAAATCTTTATTAGTTTTATGTTTGTAACCAAATAAATGGATCAATCCATGTATCCAAAGTTTATTAAAATCATTCTCAAATTTAATTCTATCTTTTTTGTATTTAATTTTCTTAAGGTTTATTATTATATCTCCTATATAAATTTCTTTTTCTTTCTTAAGACAATTGATAAAGCTTTTCTTTTCATAAAATGGAAACGAAAGAATATCGGTAGCCTTGCTTTTGCCCCTAAATTTTTTGTTTAATTTCTTGATTTCTTGAGAGTCTGATAATAGTAAGGAACATATCAAAGTCTTTTTTTTATAATACTCATTTTTTTTATTTAATAATCTAAGTTTTTTTTTAAAAAAAACTTCAGGGTTTTTTAAATATTTTTTCCAAAGAATATTACTTAAAATGACATTAATTTTTATCATCTTCGCTTTTTCTTTGATAAGCTTGAATGATTTTAGATACAAGTGGGTGCCTTACAACATCTGAGTGATTGAACTCTATAATTTTAATCTCCTCTATCTTTTTTACAATATCCTTTGATTTAATAAGACCTGATTGTGCCTTGTGAATCAAATCAATTTGCGATGGGTCACCGTTAACAACTAATTTTGAATTTTCACCTATTCGAGTTAAAAACATCTTTATTTGTGTTTCCGTAGCATTTTGTGCTTCATCAAGTATAGCAAAACAGTTTTTTAAAGTTCGCCCTCGCATAAAAGCAAGTGGTGCAATTTCAATTTCCCCTGATTCTATTTTTTTGTCAATCTTGTCGGCTCCAAACAACTCATATAGTGCATCATATAGTGGCCGTAAATAAGGATCTACTTTCTCCTTCATATCACCCGGTAGAAATCCTAATTTTTCTCCAGCCTCTACCGCGGGCCGAGATAGTATTACACGTTCAATTTTTTTTTCCATTAAAAGGGTGACACCAACAGATACAGCTAAAAAACTTTTTCCTGTTCCAGCAGGACCTAATGAGAAAATAATATCGTTTTCTCTTAGAGCTTTAATATAATCTGATTGTTTTTCTGATCTAGCTATAACTGATTTTCTTGGTGTTTTAATCAATTGATTGAAAGATTTTACATTAGATTCATTAAATTTCATATTATCCTTAACAGATATTATTATATCACTTTTTTCAATATTATTTGTTAAAATATATTTATCGACTAGAAACTTGATAGCTTCTGAAAAATTTTTTAAGTTTTGTTCTTCTCCTTTGCAAGTAATTGAGTTACCTCTAAAAAAAATTTCAGTTTTTGTTAGTTTTTCCAGCTCCTTTAAATTTTGATTGAATTGACCAACAAGTGCCATTAACATTGGGTTGTTTTCCACTTGTACATTTATTGTCTCTGAATCAATCTTTTTTATTTTAAAGTTTTTATGTTCTAATTTACTAATTTTTGACATATGATTTATGCTGCATATTCTTTGTATTTATCCTCAGGAAAGCACTCTCCAAATAGTGTGTTCACATTATAATCAATTATTTTTACTTTCTTTATTTTTCCTGTTAAATCTTCAGGACTTTTTGTTATTACTGAATTAAAATATTCGTCTCTACCAAAAAACATATTATTATTTTTCATTCGATTCTCAAATAAAACATTCGATAATGAGTTCACAAGTTTTTTCCTATAATTAATCTTGATTTCTTCTGCAACTTTCTGAAAATAAATTAGCCTTTTTTTAGCAATGTTATAGTCAATTTCCTTTAATTTAGCAGCCGGAGTTCCAGGTCTTGCGCTAAAAATAAAGGAGTAAGAATTTATAAAATTTATTTTCTTCATTAAAGACACTGATTTTTTAAAATCTTCCTCTTTTTCGCCAGGATAAGCAATTATGAAATCACTAGAAAATTCCATTGACGGTTTTTTTTCTTTTAGTTTTTTTATAATTTCTAAATATTCTTCAATCGAATGGTTTCTATTCATAGCCTTAAGAATTTTTGTCGAGCCAGTTTGTACTGGTAGATGAAGAAGTGGCATTAATTTTTCACAATTTTCGTGAGCTTCAATTAAATCTTTTGAAAAATCTTTTGGATGAGAGGTTGTATATCTTATTCTCTTTAAATCTTTAATTTCACTTAATTCGTATATGAGACTTGATAACTTATAGTTTTTATAATTATATGCATTTACATTTTGACCTAACAATACTATTTCTTTTGATCCATTTTTAATTAATTGTCTAGCCTCTATTAATATTTCAGAAATCGAACGTGAATATTCAGGACCTCTAGTATAAGGAACTACGCAAAATTTACAGAATTTATCACAACCCTCTTGAATTGTTAAAAACGAGGAAACTTTATTATTAGAATTTTTTACATATTTTAGTTCATCAAACTTTTCGATAACATCAAATTCTGTATTATTCAACTTTTCATTTTTAAATTCAATTTTTGAAATAATACTATTAATATTTTGATATGATTGGGGTCCAACAACTGCATCTATATATTTTTCCTTTTTTAATAAAACATCTCCTTCTGCTTGAGCAACACAACCAGCTACTATTGTAAGTGGTTTTTTTTTATTTCTGAATACTTTTTTGAGTCTTCCGATGTCATGATAAACTTTGTGAGTTGCTTTCTCACGTATATGACAGGTGTTTAAAATATAACAGTCAGCTTTTTCAATCTCATTAGTTTTTATATAATTTATTTTTTTAACAAAGTCTAAAATACGATTACTATCGTATTCATTCATTTGACACCCAAGAGTTTTAATAAAAATTTTTTTTGACAATTTATTTTTTTACTTTTGAACCGTATAGTTCAAGTTTATGATCAACAAGTTTGTAACCCAGTTTTTTGGCTACTTCGATTTGAAGTTTTTCTATATCTTTATCAACGAACTCAATGATTTCTCCACTGTTAATATCAATTAAATGATCATGATGTTCATCCGGCGATTGTTCATATCTAGCTTTGCCACCTTTAAAATCATGTTTTTCAAGTATTCCTGATTCTTCAAACAATTTTACAGTTCGGTATACTGTTGCGATACTAATTTTACTATCTATTTCACTTACTCTTTTATGAAGTTCATCAACATCGGGATGATCTTTTGACCCATATTTATCTTTAGAGTCTGACATTACCTGTGCAATAATTTTTCTTTGATCGGTAAGTCTAACTCCTTTAGCTTTACATTTATCTTCTATAGAATTCATTTTAATAGTTTAACTTAAATATATTGGTCTAATCAATTTTTTTTCTATTAAATTTTTTTTAAATAAAATTTCAATATTTACAAGGTTAAATTGAGGTAAGTCTTGGTCTTTATAGCCATATAACTTAATATTTTTTGAAATTTTAATTCCTTTTGCCACTGCCAAAGCGACTCTAATAGTCGAAAAGCTACCTGGGCCATAATTGACTAAAATCGTAAAATTTTGATCGAAATTGACATTATTTTTCTCAATTAAATTTATAATTGTTGAAACTAATGCTTCGTTTTTTTCAATTTTCATTTGAATATTATGAATAAAAAAATTATTATTAGTTTTTATACCAATTTGATCATTTTTACCTGTGCAATTAATAATTAAAAAATCTTTTATCATCTCATTAATAGTTATTTTTACATTTTTACTAAATACACTTTACGCCTCATCTATTCCTAAAGGTGTTAATGATTTTGGTTTAATTTCTCTCATGTATCATAGGTTTGAAGAAAATAAGTATCCATCAACAAATATTAAGATGGATGACTTTAAAAAACAATTAGAAATAATCGAAAAAAAAGAAATAAGTTTTATTAATCCTAAACATTTTGAGAAAAGCCTTAAAAATGACAAGAATAAACAAAAATTATTACTCACTATAGATGACGGTTTTTTGTCGTTTTATCAAAATGCTTGGCCAATACTTAAAGAGAAAAGAATTCCTTTTATTTTATTTGTTAGCACAAGAGAGGTTGGTGCTTACAACTATATGAACTGGGATCAAATTAAAGAGTTATATAAAGAGGATTTTGTAGAAATTGGTAATCATAGTCACTCACATGAATATTTAGTAAATGAAGATAATCAAATCATCAAAGAAGATATATTAAAATCTATAAAAATTTTTGAAAAAGAGCTTGGAGTAAACTCTAAGTTTTTTTCTTACCCTTTTGGAGAATATAGTTTAGAATTTAAAAATATTATAAAAGAACTTGGTTTTAAATATGCTTTTGGACAACACTCTGGGGTAATCGATGAAACAAAAGATCTTTATGAGTTACCGCGATTTCCAATTAATGAAAAATATGGAGAAATAAAAAGATTTAATACTTTGATCAAAACGTTACCTTTTAAATATAAAAAGATTATTCCAAACGAAAAATATTTAACTTCATCAAATAATCCACCTGACGTTAAAATAGAATTTTTTGAAAATATTGAAAATCTAGACAAAATTAACTGTTATTCTAATGAAGGTAATAATTGGCATAAATCAAAAATAAATTTTGTTAATTCTCATATTTTAAAGATTACATTAAGTGAAAAATTTCAAGGAGAAAGAGGAAGAATAAACTGCTCATTAAGAGAGGATGGAGGATATTGGCGCTGGCTTGGAATTCAATTTGTTATTGCTGATAATTAAAATTATAAGTTGAGCTCTCTTTTTTCTATGGACTTTTCTAGACTTACAAAATCAAAATCCATCAATCTGTTTTGATTAATAATTTTTTCTAAAATTTTTGTATATTCTTGTCCAGTTTCTGCATAATTATCTAATGTTTTTGTTAAAGCTAATCCTCTAATTTTTTTATTCTTTTTTCTTAATTCATATCGTTTCTCTCTAAATTGCTTATAACTCTTATGGGTATTAAGATTTTTTTTATAAGACTTTACTGAAGCTCGTAATATTGGAAATCGTAAAATTTTATGTTTTTTTGATTTGTCTTTAAGTAAAGGTTCTATACCCTTTCCTGTCCAAGTCCACTGCCCAAAAATTGCATTGCCCTCTAAAGCAAATCTTGATGTTCCCCAACCACTTTCTTTGGCCGCCTGTGCTAAAGCTATTGATACAGGTATCATGTCCATTCGATTTTTTAATTCTTCAACGCTTCCTTTTTTAACTTTGTATTCTAAAAACTTTTGTCTTAACCATTGTTTTTCATCATCAGTAGTAATTTTTCTTTTAGTTATCTTATTTAGTTTAAACCTATCGTCTAAAATTTTTTCATTTTCTGCTACTATAAGTGGCAAAACAATTTTTATAAAAGTTTCTTTCTTAAGTTTTACGCTTTGAATTTCATCTAAATCTTTAGGGAATTGAGTAAAATAAATTGGTTTTACCTTTTTTTCAAATCTCACTTTTTTCAAATCATATTCTACATCATCAAATAAGTTTAAAACTGTTTGAGTCTTTAGGTTTAAATCTGGTAAAATTACCTCTGAAACTTTTTCTCTTTTTTTAACTTCTTTTTTTGCCTTTGCTTTTAATTCTGGTTTTTCTATATCTTTATCCTTTTTTACATTAGGTTTTATTTTTTTAACTTCTTTTTTTTCATCTGTTTGATCTTTTTTTATTTTTTTATCATCTAGAACTACTAGTTCATTATTTTGATTTCCTAATTTTTTAAATGTAATAACACCAGATGAAATAATAGTAATAGTTCCAATAACTAAAAAAAAGCCTATTACCACTTTACTGGCTTTTACACTACTTACCTTGTGATTATATATTGCATTAAATATATTTGTAAAAAAATCTGTAAAAAAATTATAATAAGTTTTACCTAATTTAGGAATTATATTTAAAAAAGCTAAACCTGCTTTTCCTGATGATCTCCATAGATTTAAAAAAAAAGTTATTATGGATCTAGAGCTATCTTCTTTGAAATAACCAATTTTTCTTGACAACTTTGAAACGGTTTTAGAACTATCTTCTTTAAAATCATCAATTTTTTTTGAAACTTTAAATAATGGTTTTGTAAAATTTTCTTTAAAAAAACTAGTATTAAAATCTTTAGGAATTATAATCTTGTTTTTTCTAAGAATTAATTCTAATTGTCCAGTGGTTAAATTCTTTTTATTATTTATGTATTCTTGTACTTCTTTAACACTATAAATTTGAGCTAATTCAAGTAGTTTATCTCTATAAGATAATCTCTTTTTCATTTTTGTTATATAGCCTCCACCGAATTAACTTCTTTAACATAATGTTTTAAAAGGTTTTGAACACCTTGTTTCAATGTCATTAAAGAACTTGGACAACCCGAGCAGCTTCCCTGTAATTCAACTTTTACTATTCCATTCGAAAAAGATTTGAATTTAATGTCCCCACCATCTCTTGCTACGGCTGGGCTAATTTTTGTATCTAAAACATCAATAATCTTTTGGACAATCTCATCGCTATCATCATTAGCTTTGACTTCCTTTAATTCTTTTTTTAAAATGGGATCTTTATTTTTTTCAAAATAATTATTCAAGTGTGAAATAACCATTGGTTTTAATTCGTTCCAAGAAATGTCTTTTGTTTTTTTCACTGATAAAAAATTTTCAGCTAACAAAACTAGTTCCACTCCTTTAAATCCTAATAATTCTTTAACAAATGAATTGGATATCTTATTAATTTCTTTTTTTTGGAATTCTTCTGTTCCAGCAACAGAAATAGTCTTTTCAGACAAAAATTTTAGAGAGTCAGGGTTGGGTGTTGGTTCTGTTTGGATCATATATTTTATTTTATATTATAGTAAACCAACTTTTTCACGTATATTTTTAAGGTTCTCCTCAGCTATAATTCTAGCTTTTTCAGCACCTTTTTTTAGAATATTGGCTAAATGCGTCTTATCGCCCATCAATTTTTTGATTTCTTTTCCAACTGGACAAATTTCGCTCACTAATAGGTCTGTAAGTTTACTTTTAATGTAGGAGTATTCTTTTCCGGACATCTCTTTTAAAACGTTTTCTAAATTAGTTTTTGAAACCTCTGAGTATATATTCAATAAATTATATGCCTCTGGTTTGTTTTCTAAAGATTTTTGATTATCTGGAATCGTATCAGAGTCTGATTTTGCTTTTTTAATCTTTTTTACAATGTCTTCAGCGCTATCTTTAAGATTAATACGAGAATAATCTGACACATCAGATTTGCTCATTTTTTTTGTTCCATCTCTTAAGCTCATTACTCTTGAAATATTTTTTAGAATTAGTGGTTCGGGCAATGGGAAAAAACCTTCACAATTAAAATCTTTGTTAAATTTCATTGCAATATCTCTAGATAACTCCAGGTGCTGTTTCTGATCTGCGCCAACAGGCACATGTGTTGCTTTGTATAACAAAATATCTGCTGCCATTAAATTGGGATAAATGTAAAGACCTACGCTAGCTTTTTCTTTCTCGGAGCCAGCTTTATCTTTAAATTGTGTCATTCTATTTAGCCAACCCATTCTTGATACACAGTTAAAAATCCAAGCTAATTCTGCATGACCTGAAATTGAAGATTGATTAAAAATAATACTTTTGGATGGATCTAATCCTGAGGCAATAAATCCGGCTGTAGTTTCTAAAATATTTTTTTTAAGTTCTTCCGGTTTTTGAAAAACTGTTATTGCATGCAAATCTACAACACAATAAATACATTCAAGTTCTTTTTGAAGTGAAACAAAATTTTTAAGTGCACCTAAATAATTACCTAAATGTAGATTACCAGTAGGTTGAACGCCGGAAAATACTAATTTTTTATTACTCATTTTAACCCGTTTTAAAATTATTTTTTTTTAATACTCCAGTTAAATAACACGATATCAAATAAACACTTGTAACAAAACAAACAATTATGACTAAATAAACAAATTTATATTTAAAGGTATATTCTAAATAACTTGAATAATGATCTAAAGTGAAAACTAATAGAAATGACATCAAAATTGTTGAAAAAATTATTTTCAAAATACTATGAGTTAAATATTTTTTAAGGAGTAAATAATTATTCATATTAAGCAAAAAAACGTAGGTTAAAACACCAACCCATGTAGATAATGATGTCGCAATAGGAATTATAATAAATCCAACTTCACTAAAAAAAGTTAAACTAACTACAATATTTACTAATACTATAAAACAGGAAATATAGAATGGTATTTTTGTATTATTTCTTGCAAAAAAGAAATTAGATAAAATTTTTACTAATGCAAAAGCTGGAATACCATAACCGAAATATTTTAAAGCAGAGGCTGTCTTATCAATGTCTTCTAAACTGAAAGACCCGTATCCAAACAGAGCACTTACAATTTCATCTGAAGCTAAGATTAAACCTAAACTAGCTGGTATTGATAATAAAAGCGAAAGTTCAATCGATTTACTTTGTATACTAGATATCTTTGAAATATTTTTTTGTTTAAATGCTCTCGATAGAATTGGCAAAGAAACAGTACCTACTGCAACACCCGCTATTGCAAGATTAATTTGATAAATTCGATCAGCATAATACAAGTAAGATACTGCACTAGCCTCAAAAGAAGCAATGATTGTTCCTACTAAAATGTTTATCTGCGTGACGCCTGAGGACAAAATACTAGGAAGTAGTTTTTGAAAAAAAAATTTTACTTTTTTACTTAGTTTAACTCTAAATTTAAAAGATGGCTTGTAATATTTTGTAGTAAAAAATATTAAGAAAAATAATTGAATTATTCCTGCTAAAGTTACTCCATATGATAGTTGCTCGGCAAAGTTTAAATTTAAAGCATAAGAGATTAATAAACTCAATATTAAGACTAAGTTAAGAATTATTGGGGCTGCGGCTGCGGCTGCAAATTTATTATTTGAATTTAGGATTCCCGAAAAAAACGATGAAAGACTTACAAATAATAAAAAAGGAAATGTTATTCTTGTAAATTCTACAGCAAGATTAAATTTTTGAGTATTTTCAAAAAAACCAGGTGCTATTAAATAAACAATAAAAGGAGTGAATATTTCAACCATTAAAACTATAAATATTAGAGCTAAAATTAATGAACTAAAAACTTCATCTGCAAATTTTTTACCTCTTTTCTTGCTTTCTATCTTTTCTGAAGAATAACTTGGTATGAATGCCGCATTAAAAGTTCCCTCTCCAAATAATCTTCTGAATGTGTTTGGAAGTCTAAAAGCAACAAAAAAAGCATCTGCAAAGATTGATGCCCCTAAAAATATTGCAATTAATATATCTCTGAGATAGCCTAAAATTCTACTTATTAAAGTAAAAAAACTAAAAATAAATGTAGATGACAATAGGTTCATATAAATTCTAAATTAAGCCACAAATAACAAATAAATAATGCAATATTATCAGTTATATTACATACACATAATTTAAATGACAAAAAAATCAAAAATTGATCATTATTCAGATAAAGAAGCTCTTGATTTTCATATAAAAGGAAAGTCCGGCAAAATTGAGATAAGTTCCTCAAAACCACTCACAACTAAAAGAGACTTGTCACTTGCTTATTCTCCAGGCGTTGCTGCTCCAGTGAAGGAAATATCTAAAAACCCAGAACTAGCATATGACTACACAAGTAAAGGAAATTTAGTAGCAGTCATCAGTAATGGATCTGCTATTTTAGGCTTAGGTAACCTTGGATCTCTTGCTTCTAAACCAGTAATGGAAGGTAAATCTGTACTATTTAAAAGATTTGCAGACATAGACTCGATTGATATTGAAATCGATAGCAACGATAATAATTCGATAATAGAAACTATTAAAAATATTAGCGGTACATTTGGAGGTATTAATCTTGAAGATATTGCTGCACCTGATTGTTTTATAATTGAGCAAAAATTAAAAGAAGTTTTAGATATTCCTATTTTTCATGATGATCAACATGGTACAGCTATAATTACTCTAGCTGCTCTTATTAATGCTTTGGATATTTCAAAAAAGAAAATAGAAGACGTCAAGATAGTCATTAACGGTGCGGGAGCATCAGCTCAAGCATGTACTAGTCTATTTAAAAGTTCTGGGGTAAAAAATGAAAATATTATTATGTGTGATAGCAAAGGCGTAATTTATAAAGGTAGGAAAAATATTGATCAATTTAAATCATCTTTTGCATCAGAAACTAAAATAAGAACTTTAGAAGAAGCAATGAAAGATGCAGATGTATTTTTAGGTTTATCTGCAAAAGATGTAGTTACTAAGAATATGGTAAAATCTATGGCAAAAAATCCTATTATTTTTGCATGCGCAAATCCTGATCCTGAAATTAAACCCGAGCTTATTATTGAAATAAGATCTGATGCAATAATAGCAACTGGGAGATCAGATTATCCTAATCAAGTTAATAACCTAATAGGTTTCCCTTATATTTTTAGAGGCGCGTTAGATGTTAGGGCTAAGGAGATAAATGAAGAAATGAAAGTTGCAGCTGCTAAAGCTATCGCGTTATTAGCAAGAGAGGATGTGCCGGATGAAGTTGTTTCTGCTTACGGGGGTGATAGACCAAAGTATGGAAAAGAATATATTATTCCTTCAACTTTTGATCCTAGATTAATTAGTGTGATACCTTTAGCTGTTGCCAAAGCAGCTATAAAAACTGGAGTGGCTAGGAAAAAAATTGAAGACTTTGAAAATTATAAAGATCAATTAACAAACCGTTTAGATCCTTCAATGTCTTTAATGCAGGGAATAAATGCAAAAGTAAGGAAAAATCCAAAAAGAGTTATATTTGCTGAAGGAGAAGACGAAAATATGTTAAAGGCGGCAATTGAATTTAAGAAAAATAAGCTAGGCACTCCAATATTAATTGGAACTGAAAAAAGAATTAAAGAACAATTGAAAAAAATAGGATTAGATGAAAATCATAAAATTGAGATAGTCAATTCAACAGATAAAACAAAAAGAGAGAAATACGTTAAACATCTATATACAAAACTACAAAGAGAAGGTCAGTTAGAAAGAGATGTCGATCGTTTAGTCAGAAATGATCGTATTGCATGGGGATCATCAATGATAGCATGTAAAGATGCTGATGCTATGGTGACAGGCAATATTAGACATTACGCTGCTTCTATTAATAAACTTAAAAAAGTAGTTGATCCAAGACCAGGTGAAGCAATTTTTGGAATGACTATGATAAATGCAAAAGGAAAGACTATTCTTGTTGCTGATACAAATGTACAAGACTTTCCATCTGCAGAAAGATTAGTAGTTGTTTCTAAATCTTGCGTGAGAGTTGCCAGATTATTTGGTTTTGATCCAAAAGTTGCTTTTCTCTCTCATTCGACTTTTGGAAATCCAGTTTCCAAAAATACAAAACATGTGAGGAATGCTATAAATTTTTTAAAAAAAGAAAAAGTTGATTTTGATTTTGATGGAGAAATGCAGCCAGATGTGGCCTTAAACCCAATTTACCAAGAAACATATCCTTTCTCTAAAATTGTTGGAAGAGCAAATATTTTAATCATGCCAGCATTACATAGTGCAGCGATTTCAACAAAGTTAATGAAGGTATATGGTGGCGCGAAATTGATTGGTCCTCTTTTAATAGGCCTGGGCCAACCTATTGAAGTTGCTCCCTTAAGGTCAAGTACTTCTGATATTTTAAATTTAGCCTCTATAGCTGCTTATTCAGCTGACATAATTGATTACTCAAATTAAAGTTTACTTCTGCTTAAATCAGAAGCTAAATAAATTGATGGTATAATTTCTTCCACATCATATATTTTGTTAGCTTCTTTCATAACTTCTTTTTTTTCGTCTTTGTCCATAGCAATGCCAAAAATATATATAGTTTTATTAATAGTTTCTAAAGTATAATTTCTTGATTTGGTTTTTTTATTAAATATTAAGGCTGATCTAAGTTGACTTGTAATTAATATATCTTTTGCAGTGCTCTTAAAGTTGCTCTGTCCTTTTATTGTTATTGCGTTTTTTACTGATCTAACTCCTTTTGTTTCCCACGCAAGCTTTGTAATAATGATTTTATCTTCTGGATCATCTACTTTGCCTGATAGAAAAATTCTTCCATCCAAAACTTCAGATTGAATGGTTAAAAAATATTTTTTATCAGTAAGCGCGAGTCTAGCCGTTAAATTTTTTTGCATTATAGTATCATCAATTTGCATGCCAATTGTTCTAGGATCAAAAGTTATGTCTACACCAGTTCCAAATCGTGTAACAGAGGTGCAAGAAACAAATAGAAAAATTATGCTAAAACTAAGAATTTTCTTTATCATTTTTAATTTTTAAACAAATTTGGTAAATCTTTTTTTTATTAATTTTTTCAGTTTTAAACAATAATTCCACTACATCTCTTAAACTATATTTTTTAAGATATTTTTTTGCCTTTAAAATAATTTCTTCGTTAATATTAATCTCATCTTTAGTTTTTTTTTCTGAAATTACAACTGTTAACTCACCTTTGATCGGAGTTTTAAACATCTCTATTGAATCTATATTATTTCTATAGAAAAGCTCATGTAATTTAGTAATTTCTTTAGCTATTAAAATCTTTCTGCCAAAAAAATATTTTTTAAATTTTTGAAGATACAAATTAAGCTTTTTCGAAGGAATAAAAAAAATAATGGAAAAATTTATATTTTTGAGAGAAGATAATACTTTTTCTATTTGATTTTCAGTTTTTGGTAAAAATCCATAAAAAAGAAATTGATCTTTAAATCCAGATACACTCATTGCTGCTGTTATAGATGATGCACCTGGGATAGGTATAATGTTAATACTGTTCTTGATGCAAGATTGAATTAACAATTTTCCAGGATCTGAAATTAAAGGAGTGCCTGCATCTGAGATCAAAGACAAAATTTTGCCTTCATTTAAATATTTTATAATTTTGTTTAGTTCTTTTTTTCATTAAATTTATGATAAGGAATTAAGCTTTTTTTAATTTTTAAATGTCCAAGCAATTTTATAGAATGACGCGTATCCTCACATAAAATTATGTCAGAATTTTTTAATACATTAATTGCTCTTAAAGTAATATCATCAAGATTTCCTATGGGGGTAGAAACAATATATAAGCTATGAGTTAATAGTTTCATTTATGAAAAAAAAAAATTTACATTATAATAACTTATTTATTTATATTTTTTAATTCTAATCTGCTAAGTAATGAAAATAATAATTCATTAAAAATAGGTTTACTTGCTCCGTTAAGTGGTCAATATAAAGAACTTGGAAACTCAATGTTACACTCATTACAATTAGCTCTTAATGAAATTGGTGATAAGAATGTAAGCATTATACCTCAAGACTCTGGTTCTGATGATAAAAAGAAATTAAACAACGCAGTACAAGAACTTAAATCAAAAGGTGTAAATATTGTAATAGGACCAATTAATTACTCAGACTTTGATGAAGTAAAAAAGTTTAATGACATAACTTTTATATCTCCATCAAATATAAATCCACAGTTTCAACAAAATATAATAAGTATAGGAATAAGTTTCGAGTCACAAATATTTGCATTAATAAAATTTATAAAAAAACAGAAAAAAAATAAAACCGTTATTTTAATTCCAGAAAATGAATATACAAATATGATTGAAAATAAATTAGATAAGTTAGAATTTAAAAACTATAGAATATTTAAATATAATCCTGATCCAAAAGTACTTACTGGAGAAATAGAGATTTTAACAAATTATTCACAAAGAAAAAAAAATTTAACACTAAGAAAGAAATTATTTGAAGATAAGGAAGACGAACAATCAAAAAGGCAATTAGAAAAATTAGAACAAAAATATACACTTGGAGATGTCAATTTTGACTCGGTTATTATTATTGACTTTGGCAATAGCCTTAAAAGTGTTTTAACATCTTTGGTATTTACTGATGTTGACCAAAGAAAAGTATTATTTACTACGGTTAATCAATGGTTCGACGAAAGTATTTTTTATGAAAATTCAGTTAAAAAATTATATTACCCATCTGTAAATTATAAAGAGTTCAAAAAATATAAAGAGTCTTATTTTAAAACTTTTAAAAGTTTTCCTGGTGAGATTTCAATTTTAGCTTACGATGCATTGGGATTAATTTATTACGTTTGGAAAAAAAACGGAAAAATTAATTCTGTAAATGATTTTTCTTTTAAAGGGAAAATTCGGGGTAAAATAGGTACATTTAGTTTTCAAAACAAAAAAATCACTCAAGATTTAGATATTTATAAAACCCAAAATAATAAATTTATAAAATTTTAATCTTTTTTTTTAATTTTTTAAAAGCAACAGATCTGTGGTCAGTTTTTATTTTTTTTGTTTTAGACATCTGTCCAAACGTTATAGATTTAGAGAAAGGTATAAAAATTGAGTCATATCCGAATCCTTTTGTTCCTAAAATTTTATAAGAAATTGAACCTCTTATTTTGCCTAATACAGTAATAGTTTTTTTTTCAGGAATTTTGATAGCCAAGCAACTTACAAAAGTAGCAGATCGATTTTTTTTATTTTTCATTTTCTTTAATATGAAAGTCATCGCTTTAAAAAAACTTCCATATTTTTTGGCCCACCTCGCAGAATAAATTCCAGGTTTATTATTTAGAGCTTTAATACATAAACCAGAGTCATCTGAAATTACTGGATAATCTATAAATTTTGAAAAATAATTTGCTTTTAGCTTTGCATTAGCTTTAAAGGTTTTTCCAGTTTCTTTAGGGCTTTTAATTTTTAATTTTACAGGAGAAATCTTTTTAATTTTCTTAGCAATTAAATGGCTAATTTCTATAAATTTACCTTCATTATGTGTGCCGATTAATATTTTTTTCATATAAGTCTAGTAATTTAAAAATTAATTATTATATAGCAATTATCATGGATAAAGATAAACACAAAGAGAAAGAGCATAGTGATGAAAATGTTGAAAAATCTCATAGTGCCTTTAAACAGCCATCCAAAGATAATTTAGAAAAAGACAAAGAAATACCGAAATCTTTAGAGGAAAAACTTAAAGAGTCTGAAGATAAATTGTTAAGATCTTTGGCTGAAATCGAAAATCAAAGGCGAAGGTTTGAAAAAGAGATTAAAGATGCATTTGAGTTTGGATCATTTAATTTTGCGAAAGAAAGTTTAGCAATATTAGATAATTTACACCGTGCAAAACTAGCAATTAAAAATGACGAAGTTTTAAAAAAAAACCAAGATTTAGATAAATTTTTAGAAAATATTAATATAATTGAAAAAGATCTAATTAACATTTTTGAGAGAAATAGGATAAAGAAAATTGATACTCTAGATAAAAAATTCGACCCAAATTTACATCAAGCTATGTCAGAAATTGAAGATGGCAATAAAGAAACTGGAACCATACTGCAAGAGATTCAATCAGGTTACATGATAGGTGAAAGATTATTAAGGCCGGTACTAGTTGCTGTGGCGAAGAAAAAAGAGGAAAAAAAGGAAGAAAATAAAGGAAAAAAAGAGGATAATTAACCTTGTAGAAGGGAAAATAGCACCCATATAAGAGTCACATATAAAACATATAAAATAAAAATTATGAGCAAAGTTATAGGAATAGATTTAGGAACAACAAATTCATGCGTTGCAATCATGGATGGAACTCAAGCAAAAGTTTTGGAAAACGCAGAGGGAACTAGAACAACCCCTTCAGTTGTAGCTTTTTTGGAAAATGAGGAAAAACTTGTAGGTCAGCCTGCTAAGAGACAGGCAGTCACTAATGCGAAAGATACAATTTTTGCGTCTAAAAGATTAATTGGAAGATCTTTTGAGGATGAGACAGTAAAAAAAGATATAAACAAAGTCCCTTTTAAAATTGTAAAATCTGATAATAACGAAGCCTGGATTGAAGGAAAAGGTAAAAAATATTCTCCTTCACAAATATCTGCTTTCGTTTTACAAAAAATGAAAGAAACCGCAGAAAAATATTTGGGTCAAGCAGTCACAAAAGCTGTGATAACTGTGCCAGCTTATTTTAATGATGCTCAAAGACAAGCTACAAAAGATGCTGGTAAAATTGCTGGTTTAGAAGTTTTAAGGATTATAAACGAGCCAACTGCTGCTGCCTTAGCTTACGGATTAGATAAAAAAAATGGACAAAAAATAGCTGTTTATGATTTAGGTGGTGGTACTTTTGATGTTTCAATATTAGAAATTGGTGATGGTGTATTTGAAGTAAAATCAACAAACGGTGATACTTTTTTAGGTGGTGAAGATTTTGATGATGCTATAGTAAATTATCTTATTGACGAATTTAAAAAAGATAACGGTATAGACCTTAGAAATGACAAATTAGCATTACAAAGATTAAAAGAAGCTGCAGAAAAAGCGAAAATTGAATTATCTTCGGCTGCACAAACAGAAATAAATTTACCATTCATCACTGCGGATAAAACTGGTCCAAAACACGTAAATTTAAAACTTACAAGAGCCAAGCTAGAAGCGTTAGTAGCTGATCTTGTAGAGAGAACTTTAGAACCATGTAAAATAGCTTTAAAAGATTCCGGTTTTTCTGCTGCAGAAATTAATGAAGTAGTTTTAGTTGGAGGAATGACTAGAATGCCTAAAATTGTTGAAACAGTAAAAAATTTTTTTGGCAAAGATCCTAATAAAAGCGTTAATCCTGACGAAGTAGTTGCTATGGGCGCAGCAATTCAAGCTGGAGTATTACAAGGTGATGTCAAAGACGTTTTGCTTTTAGATGTTACCCCATTATCCCTGGGTATAGAAACATTAGGAGGCGTTTCAACTAAATTAATAGATAAAAATACAACGATACCAACAAAAAAAAGCCAAGTATTTTCTACAGCGGAAGATAATCAGCCAGCTGTTTCAATTAGAGTTTTGCAGGGAGAGAGGGAAATGGCCTCAGATAATAAAATTTTAGGCAATTTTGAATTGGTAGGAATTCCTCCAGCACCTAGAGGTACCCCTCAAATTGAGGTTACTTTTGATATAGACGCAAATGGAATAGTAAATGTATCCGCAAAAGATAAAGGTACAGGAAAAGAACAGAAAATTCAAATTCAAGCGTCAGGAGGATTAACTGAGGAAGAAATTCAAAAAATGGTTAAAGATGCTGAAGCAAATAAAGAAGCTGATAAAAAAAAGAGAGAGTCAGTTGACGCTAGAAACCAAGCAGACAGTTTAGTTTTTTCGACAGAAAAAAGTTTAAAAGAACACGGAGAAAAAATTTCAGCTGAAGAAAAAAAATCAATAGAAACTGGAATTACAGACTTAAAAGAGTCTTTAAAAGGTACAGATGTTGAGGATATTAAGAAGAAGACTCAAAACCTGATTCAGGTGTCTATGAAGTTAGGTGAAGCAGTTTACAAAAGCCAACAAAAAACAGACGATAAAAAAGATAATTCGAAAGAAACAAAACCAGCTGACAAAGATAACGTAGTAGATGCAGATTTTGAAGATGTAAAAGAAGAGAAAGACATTAAAGAAGATAAAGAGAAAAGCGCCTAAGATAATTAATAAAGGAGACGTCCTGTGGCTAAAAGAGATTGTTATGATGTCTTAGGTGTAACTAAGTCTGCCTCAAAAGAAGAAATAAAAAAAGCCTATCGTAAACTAGCACTCAAGTATCATCCTGATAAAACTAAAGGTGATAAAACATCAGAAAATAAATTTAAAGAAGCTAGCGAAGCATACCACATACTTTCAGATGAAAAAAGGAAAGCAAATTACGATCAATTTGGTCATGCAGCATTTGAAGGAACAGGAGGAAGTGGTCAAGGATTTGGTGGATTCGACACATCTTCATTTTCAGATATATTTGAGGATTTTTTTGGTGATTTTGGAGGAGGCAGTTCATCAAGAAGAACTAGCAATAGAGGAAACGATTTAAGATATGATGTTAACATAAATCTGGAAGAAGCTTATCAAGGTTTAGAAAAAAATGTGCAATACACTACTTATAAAAAGTGTTCGTCCTGTACGGGTAGTGGTGCAGCTAAAGGTTCTAAACCAATTAAATGTAATTATTGTTCAGGTAGAGGAAAGGTGAGAACTAATCAAGGTTTTTTTACGATTCAACAAACATGTCCTCAATGTGCTGGATATGGAGAGAGTATAGGCGATCCTTGTAAAAGCTGCAGTGGAAACGGAAAAATTCAAGGAAGTGAAAATGTAACTGTCAAAATCCCAAAAGGAGTAGATGACGGAACTAGAATAAGACTGTCCGGTAAAGGAGAAGCTGGCACAAAAGGAGGGGCCAATGGAGATCTTTATCTTTTTATTTCTATTGACAATCACAGTATTTTTAAAAGATCAGAAGAAAATTTATATTACGAACTTCCAGTTTCCATTTCTAATGCGTCCTTAGGAACTACAGTGGAAGTTCCTTCTATCGATGGAGGAAAATCAAAGATTAAAATTCCATCCGGCACACAACATGGAAAACAATTTAGGTTAAAAGGAAAAGGAATGCCTGTTTTGAGAAGAAATATATTTGGAGATCTTTATATTAGAATTGTAACTCAAGTTCCTACATCCCTTACAAAGAGACAAAAAGAAATATTAGAAGAGTTCAACACAATAGAGACAAATAAACCTGATCCTGTAATCAAAAATTTTTTTGAAAAAGCCAAAAAGTTTTGGAAAGGATCATAGCCGAGATGGAAATAGATCAAATAATGTCAGCAGTTTTTTTAATTGCAGTGCTAGCTTTAATCTTACCAGGATTTTTATCTTCAAATAATCAAATTAAACAATTTATGAAAAATTTATCTATTTGGACTATAATTGTACTTATTATTATTGTAATCATTTATCTAATTACACAATGAAAAAAATCAATATAACTATTACTGGATGCATGGGAAAAATGGGGCAGAAACTTATTAAGTCCTCTAGATCAAATAAAGAGTTTAATTTAGTATCTTTAACAGAGAGCACGAAAATTAAAAAAAAAATAAGTGGTATTAAACCGGAGCTTAACACTTTAAGTGCTTTTAAAAAATCTGATGTGATTATTGATTTCACTATTCCTAGTGCTACGTTAAAAGTTTTAAAAATTGCTTCAAAACAAAAAAAAAGAGTTGTAATTGGAACTACTGGTTTTACCAAAAAACAAGAAAAAATAATTAAAAATTACTCAAAAAAAATTCCTATTTTAAAAGCCGGCAACATGAGCTTAGGGGTTAACTTGATGATGTACTTAACTGAAATTGCCTCTAGATCATTAGGGAAAAAATTTTTAAGTAAGATTCATGAAGTTCACCATAAAGGAAAGAAAGATTATCCCTCTGGCACTGCTTTAATGCTTGGAGAAGGCGTTTCAACGGGAAGAAATAAAAGTTTTTACAGCATGATAGGGAAAAAATATTTAAACAAAAAATCTTTTCCTTTCAGTAATAAAATTAATTTTAATTCTATAAGAAAAGGTGGCGTTATTGGAGAGCATGAAGTCAGATTTTCTAGTGGAAAAGAAATAATTACTTTGAATCATGTGTCTTTTGATCGAGCTTTATATTCTGAAGGAGCTTTAGCTGCAGCAAAATGGTTAAAAAATAAAAGGCCTGGTCTATACTCTATGAGAGATCTTTTAAATTTTAAGTGAATAAAAAAGAAAAATCTAAGATCATTCTAAAGATCTTAAATAAAACTTATCCTAAAATTCCTATACCTTTAAACTATAAAAATATATTTACATTACTGGTATCTGTTTTACTTTCAGCTCAATGCACTGATGTAAATGTGAATAATGTTACAAAAGATATTTATCCTAAATATAATAAACCTAGACACTTTGTAAAACTTGGAAGGAAAAAAATTGAGCGATTAATAAAAAGAATTGGAATATTTAGGGTCAAAGCAAAAAGTATATTCTATCTATCTAAAACTTTAGTTAATAAGTACAAAGGTAAAGTTCCAAAAACTTATGAAGAATTAGAACAATTGCCCGGAGTGGGTCATAAGACGGCTAGCGTTGTGATGTCCCAAGGATTTGGATTTCCAGCTTTTCCAGTGGATACCCATATTCATAGGCTCGCACAGAGATGGGGCTTAACAAATGGAAAAAATGTTGTGCAAACAGAAAAGGATTTAAAAGAAATTTTTCCAAAAAAATATTGGAATAGGCTTCATTTGCAAATAATCTGGTATGGTAGAGAATATTGCAAAGCCAGAGATTGCTATGGAATAACTTGTAAAATTTGTAAAAGCTGTTATCCAAATAGAAAAAAACCGATTAAAACAAAAAAAGCATAATCTAAAAATGAAAGTTATAGGTATTGGAAACGCTATAGTAGACGTCATTTGTAAAGTTGAGGAAACTTTTTTAACCGATAACAAATTAACTAAGAGCACTATGAAGCTTGTTGATGAGAGTGAATTTAAAAAACTACTGTCAAATCTAAAAATTGAAGATACAGTGTCTGGTGGTTCAGTAGCAAATTCTATAGTGGGTCTTTCACAATTAGAAAATGAAGTTGGTTTCATTGGTAAAGTAAATGATGACGAACTTGGTGCTAAGTACGAAGAGGGATTAAAAAAAGAAAATGTAAAATATTTTTATGCAAAGAAAAAAGAGGATATTCCTACAGGAACTTGTCTAATTCTGATCACTCCTGACTCTGAAAGAACTATGGTAACTTTTCTTGGAACTGCTGGAAAAATTAGCGACGACGACTTAGACATTAGCGCCATTAAAAAAAGTGAGATTTTGTTTCTGGAAGGTTATTTGTGGGATGAAGGAGAGCCTAAAAGAGCTTTTGAAAAGGCAATTAATTGCTCAAATAAAGTTGCGATGTCATTATCAGACTTATTTTGTGTTGAAAGACATAAGCCTCATTTTTTAGAATTAGTTAAAAATAAACTAGATATTACTTTTGCAAATGAACAAGAAATTATGTCCTTAATTGAAGCAAAAAATTTTGATGATGTTATTAAATTTGCTAAAGAAATTAATAAATTAATTATTGTTACTCGAGGAGAAAAAGGAGCTATAGCAATTAGTAATAAAGAGATCGCTGAATGCGCAGCTAAAAAAAATCTTAAGATTAAAGACTTAACAGGAGCCGGTGATTTATTTGCTGGAGGCTTTCTCCATGGCTTTATTAATGGCAAATCTATAAAAGAAAGTTTAGAAGTCGGAACTAATATGTCTTCAAAAGTAATCCAAATAATTGGAGCTAGACTAAATTAACTTTTCCTTTTTTCTCTTAAAGCTTCCTTTTCCTTTTTTTGGTTTGATAACTCTTTTCCTATACTTTTTAGTAAATAAATCTAAAGCAATTTTATTCCTTTTTTTCACAAAGAATATCCATTTTTATTATTTAGAATAAAATTATTATCATTAAAGTTTGATTTAATTTTTTTTCTTAATCTATAAATGTGAGTTTCTACAGTATGAGTATCCGCTTCTTCTGAATATTTCCAAACTTCATTCAAAATTTTGTTCCTATTTAAAGGTTGATTATTTTGTATAAATAATTCTAATAATTGAACTTCTTTTTCAGTCAGTAAAATGAAAGACTCTTCTTTTAATAATTTTTTCTCATTTTTATTTAAAATATAATTCTTAATTTTAATTGACGAATTTTTTAAAAAACTGTTTTTTGCAATCAAATTTTCAACTGTATTATTGATTTCCTCAAATTTAATTGGTAGCGAAAACAAACTTGAAAAAAAGTTTTTATTTGATCCTCTTGAAGACGTAGCCAAAATCTTAATTTTTGTAATTTGCTTTAAATCATCGACATTTTTTTTTTCTTTTAGATAATCTTCATGGCAGATTATAACATCATATTTATTCAATAGATTAATATCTAGCCTTTTATTTGATATAGTTAAATTAAAATTCAAATAACCTTTAAGTTCGTGCAAGGAAGTGTTAAATTTATCTGAACCTAAAGACACTACATTTATTTTATGCATATATTTGTCAAAAATAAAAACCTTTACATAGACAATTATAGATTAAAATGTGCAATTGGTAAAAGAGGAATTAGTAGAAAAAAAAAAAGAAGGTGATAAAATAACCCCTCAAGGTAAGTTCAAAATCAAAGCTATATTATACCGAAAAGATAGAGTTTTATTAAATAATACTAAAATTACAAAACTAGTTATAAACAAGAGAATGGGTTGGTGCGATGATCCGATGTCTATAGATTATAATAAACTTATTATCTTCCCCCAAAAATACCATGCGGAAAAACTTTATAGAAGTGATAACATTTACGACATAGTTTTAGTTTTAAATTATAATACAAGCCCAATTATAAAAAACCGAGGAAGCGCAATTTTCATACACATTGCTAAACGAAAATATGAAAGTACATTAGGGTGCGTGGCAGTCAGTAAAAAAGATTTAAAAATGATAGTAAAAAAAATTAATAAATCTACAGTTGTCCATATAAGTTAAGATCTTTCTCCGAATATTGAACTACCTATTCGTAAATGAGTAGAATTATATTTTAATGCTTCAATATAATCAGCAGACATACCGATGCTTAAGTTTTTTAAACCGAGTGAAGAATTTAATTCAGAAATGTCTTTGAAATATTTTTTTGATTTCCATCGTTAGGCGGTATAGCCATCAAACCGATAACATCTAATTTTTTTTCTAACACACAATAATTATAAAAAGGTTCAACTTGATTGTAAGCTATACCTGACTTTTGATATTCATTTCCTAAATTCACTTGAATAAAATATTTAACAAATTTGTTAATAGAGGTTTGGCATTTGGCGAGCACATCAGCTAGTTTTTGGCTATCTAAAGAATGTATGTAATCAAAAATTTCAACTGCTTTTTTTGCCTTATTACTTTGCAGTCTACCAATCATGTGTAGCTTTATATTCTTATTTTTATTCCTTAATTCAGACCATTTTGTTGCTGCTTCCTGTACCTTGTTTTCTCCATAATGTTCGTGTCCGTAATCAATCAAAGGCATTATATGATTAATTGAAAACGTCTTACTTACAGCAACAATTATTTTTTCTTTTTTATTGTCGATTTTTTTAATATTAGATTTTATTTTATTGAATCTTTCTATTATTATACTCATGTGTTTATCCGTAAAAATAAATTTTTTTTTATAGTAGAAAGTATCAGAGATATAGATTTAAAAAATATAAAAAATTCCAATAAATTCTGCATAATTTATAGATCAAAAAAAATAGCCAAAAACATAGATGAATTGATAAAATTTAGAAGAAAATGCAGAGCGTATAACATAGAGTTTTATGTTTCTAATAACATAAAATTGGTCTCGATTTTGAAAGCAGATGGTATCTATATTTCTGCCTATAATAAAGACATCAGAATTTCCCTTTTAAAAAAATCAAATTATAAAATAATAGGTTCGGCGCATAATATTAAAGAACTTAATATAAAAAAGACTCAAGGCTGTTCTAACATTATATATTCACGCCTATTTTTAACATCCTACAAATATAAGAAGGGATCTTTAGGCGTAGTAAGATTTAATCTTTTAAGTTTACTGATCAAGGAAAATTTAATTCCTTTAGGTGGAATTCGATTATCTAATTTGAATAAACTTAATATGGTAAGATGTAATTCAATTGCATTGTTATCAGAGATTAAAAAAGAACCAAAAATTTTATCAAGGTGTTTTTTTTAAATAACATTAAAATTTTCCAAAAAAAAAGGGGCGAAAATCGCCCCTTTTAATTTTGTTAACTAATCGAATTATTAGAACGCAAATGTCATTGCAATAATCGTCTCAGTTCTATCAGCATCTTGAGTGTAACTTACGTTATCGTAATCACCTCTAGCTACTGATAATGTAGCACCACCTAAAGAGTAAGCAGCTTGAATTGTATCAACACCAATATCGTATGTTGTGTTTGTGCTTGTTCTTTGGTTAGCTTCTGAATCTTCTTTTGAGTAAGATACAGACAATTGATCATTTACTGCAAATCCAATTGACATACCTGTATTGATCACGTGATCTACTGTAGCCGCACTAGCTGTTGCTATTACTGTTACAGATGACTCAGGTGATACGTAAGACTTACCATAACCTACTGTAAAGTTTCCTGCTGCGTATGTTGCACCCCAAGCACCACCTTCTTCAAGTTGATTCTCAGTAGTTACACCATCATCGTAGTCATTTACTTCATAGTATGAAGCACTTAGCGTTAAACCATCTACTGGCTTAGTCACTAATGAGTATGCTGTTATAGAGTTAGTTGCTGCTGCACCATCGTAGTTACCACTTTGTGCATCACTTTTTGCGTTACCCCAAGCTAAAGAAGCTGTTGTATCGAAAGGAAGTGTTGGCGTGTGGTATTGAAGTGTAGCGTAACTGTCTTCTGCACTTGGGTAAGTTATACCTGTGCTTAGACCTGTGTCAGTCAATGTCGTGTAAGCTGATTGATCCCATGCATATTTTTTGTTGTTTGAACACTCAGATACACAAACTTTAATTTTACCCATATCATTTAATGTAAGGTTAATTTGCGTGTCATCGTTCAAAGCACTTCCGTCTGTTTCATCTGGATCTAATTCCATTGAGTAAGACCATGCATAACCATTATCCATCTCACCGCTTGCTGTGAAATTTAATTCGTTCGTAATACCAACACCCATCTCTGCTTGTGTTCCGTTAACGATGTTGTAAGTGGCTTTAGCTGAACCGCTAACTGTCATCTCACCTGCGTTTACAGAAAACATTAAAGATAATGAAGATACTGCAACGAATAAAGTTTTCATTATAGTTTTCATTGTTTTTCCTTTGTTATTGTTTTAATAATTAAAACTGATGAAAATTATCATTTTCCCTCATATTTTTAAGAACAAATGACGATTTTAACTGATTATTCTATAATATGTTGTAAATTTATCACACTTTTTGTATAGTTTTTCAATTAAAAATAGTATGAAAAATATGACAATTTTTTTATTTCTTTAGTCAATAAAAAGAACATATTCATACATTATGACAAAAAACTGTAAACTATTTCTATCTCTCTTAACACTATTTTTTACATTAAACTCATGCGAGGCTTTTAAGCCAAAAAAAGTTGATACAAGAGATATACCAATCCAAGGTTCAGAGAGAGCAAAAAAAAATATTAAAGAAGGAAGAGGAACTTCTATAGACAGTTTAATAAAAGGTCGAGGAGGTAGTACTAATTTTGAATTTAGTTCCTCAAATCCAATGTGGAGAGCATCACTAGAAATTTTAGATTTTCTTCCTTTAACTACAGTAGACTATTCTGGTGGAATGATCATTTCTGATTGGTACACAGGTGATGGTACTGATGAAGCAATTAAAATTGCCATTCGATTTATGTCAAATGAAATTAGAACTGACAGTTTAAAAATCATTGTACATAAAAAAAAATGTTCACCTGATAGAAATTGCAAAACAGCTTTGTTAAAAAATTCAAAGATAAGTCAAGAATTGAGAGGAACTATTTTAAAAAAAGCTTCAGAATTGGAAAGAGAATCTAAAGGTAAGAAAAAAAGATAATATACATAAATGGAAAGAGTTAATTTTCAAGTAATTGAAAAAAAATGGCAAAAAAAATTTGCCTCGTTTAAACTGTACAATAAAAAAGGAGAAAAGTTTTATTGTTTAGAGATGTTCCCATACCCATCAGGAAAAATTCATATGGGACATGTTAGAAATTATACTATTGGAGATGTGATAGCCAGATATAAGTTCATGAAAGGATTTAATGTTCTTCACCCCATGGGTTGGGATGCTTTTGGTTTGCCAGCAGAAAATGCAGCAAAATTAAATAATCTAAATCCAAAAAATTGGACTAAAGAAAATGTTGAAACCATGAAGAATCAATTAAAAATGTTAGGGCTTTCTATTGATTGGGATTTAGAAATCTCTACTTGTGATGAAAATTATTATAAACATCAACAAGAATTATTTATTGATTTTTATAATCAAGGCATTGTCTCACGTAAAGAAACTTACGTTAATTGGGATCCTATCGAAAAGACAGTTTTAGCTAACGAGCAAGTAATTAATGGTAAAGGTTGGAGGTCAGATGCTGTTGTTGAAAGAAAAAAATTATCGCAATGGTTTTTTAATATAACAGATTTTTCTAAAGAATTATTAGATGACTTAAAAAATTTAAAAGGATGGCCTGAAAAAGTTAAATTGATGCAAAAAAACTGGATTGGTAAATCAATCGGTTGTGAAATAGATTTTAAGTTATCAGAGGATGAAAGAATTTTATCTATTTTTACAACTAGGCCGGACACTATTTTTGGGGCGAGCTTTATCGCAATATCAGTTGACCATGAAATATGCAAAAAATTTATTAATGATAAAAATTTTAAAAAATTTAAAGATGAGTGCTCCAAAATTGGAACAACCGAAGAAGCTTTAGCTAACGCAGAAAAATTAGGTTTCAATACAGATTTATATGCTGAACATCCTTTTATTCTCGGCAAAAAAATTCCTATCTATGTAGCAAATTTTGTTTTAATGGATTATGGAAATGGAGCAATTTTTGGTTGTCCTGCTCATGATCAAAGGGATTTCGATTTTGCCAAAAAATATAAATTACCGATAATAAAAGTTGTATCAAATAAAAAGGTAAATCAAAATGGTGATGAAATGCAAGAAGCTTATACTGGAAGCGGAACTGTTATTAATTCAGAATTTTTAAACAACTTAAATATCGAAGATGCAAAAGAGAAGATTATTAAAAAAATTGAAGAAAAAAAAATAGGAAAGAAAAAAACATTATTTAGACTAAAAGACTGGGGAATTTCTAGGCAAAGGTATTGGGGTTGTCCTATACCTATGATTTATCTTGAGGATGGTTCCGTAGTTCCTGTAGAAAAAAGTGAATTGCCTATAACGTTGCCTGATGACGCAGATTTAAATGCTCAGGGTAACCCTTTAGATAAACATCCCAGCTGGAAAAAAACTACTCATAAAAAAACAGGGAAACCAGCATTAAGAGAAACTGACACTCTAGATACTTTTGTTGATTCATCTTGGTATTTCTTAAGGTTTTGTTCTCCTAATTTTAAAAAAGGACCTTTCGATAATGATAAAGTTAATTATTGGATGCCTGTGGATCAGTACATTGGAGGGATTGAACACGCAATATTACATTTGCTTTATTCACGTTTTTTTATGAAAGCAATAAAAAAAAGTGATAAAAAATTTAAGTTTTCTGAACCCTTTAATAATTTATTTACTCAAGGAATGGTATGCCACGAAACTTATCAGGATAAAGATGGAAAGTATCTTTATCCTAGTGAAATTAAAGTAATCTCGCAAAAGGAAGCAATTAAAATATCAGATCAATCTAAAGTAAAAATAGGTGCTTCCGAGTCAATGTCTAAATCAAAAAGAAACACTATTGATCCTGAAATAATGATTAAACAATATGGTGCGGATTCTGTTAGATGGTTTATCTTATCTGACAGCCCACCAGAAAAAGATGTTCAATGGTCTGATACAGGAGTGATTTCAGCTAATAAATTTCTACAAAGAATATGGAACTTAAATCAAACAATTTTAAAAAAAGAAAATAATAAGAATTATGATTATGAGCAAGGCAAAAAATTTGAGGAACAAATTAACTTATTTATTTACAAAATTGATAACACAATAAGAAACTTTCAGTTTAATGTTGCTATAGCTAATTTTTATGAAGTTTATAGATATTTTAATGAATCTCTTAAGCTCAAAGTAAGTAAGACTATTTTACTTTCAAATATAATCAAAATAATGAAACTGATGATACCTCTTACCCCTCACCTCGCTTATGAGTGTTTAACAAATTTAAATTGCAGAGAAATTAACGATTGGCCTGAAATAAACTCTTCATTCCTTGATAAAATAAAGATTGCCTTAGTAGTTCAAGTTAATGGAAAAACAAGAGATGTTATTAAAGTTAATAAAAATTTAGAGGAAAGAGAGGTTAATAAGTTGATAACAAATACTTCTAAAGCCTATAAGCATTTAGCTGATAAGAAGGTAAAAAAAACAATCTTTGTTAAAAATAAAATAATAAACTACATTGTAGAAAATTAATGAAATATAAAATTATAAAATTTTTTCTATATTTATTCTTGGTGTTAACTACAAGCTGTGGGTTTAAGATAGTCAATGAAAAAAGTAATCAAAATTTTTCTATAACTGAAATTTATACATCAGGTGATAATAGGATAAGCTTTAAAATCAAAAATAATTTAATAGCAGATGTAGTTAAAGACAATACAAATAAAATAAAAATAGATTTAAATACACGGAAAAAAAAAATAATAAAAGAAAAGAATATTAAAAATGAGGTAACAAAATATGAAATTCAATTAAACACAAGATTATATATTTATAAAATTGATACTGGTAAAAGATTTGAAATAAGCATTAGCAATAGCGGAGATTATATAATTGGAGCGAATTATTCTAATACTTTAAGCAATGAGAAAAAACTTGTTGAAGATTTAGTAGACAATATTTCAAAAAAAATTATTAAGGAAATAAGCATTTTATTTGATGATATTTAAAAGTTACATTTTGGAGCAAAATATAGAGAATATTTTAAGTAAAAAAATTTTATTATTTTATGGTGAAAACGAAGGGCTTAAAAGAGAGTTTAAAGAAATAATCAAAATAAAATTCAATGACACTAATATATTAAGAATTTCAACTAACGAAGTTATAAAGGATAAAAATATTTTATTCAAAGAGATATTAAATAAGTCTTTATTTGAAGAAAAAAAAATTATATTTATTGATGATGTTAATGATAAATTATTAATCTTTATTGAAGAATTAATTAATGAAATTGAAGATGAGAAAATTTTTTTGTTTGGTAACATGCTTGACAAGAAATCAAAAATTAGAAGTTTTTTTGAAAAAAATAAAGATGTAGGCATCGCCCCGTGTTATAAAGATAATGAGATTTCAATTAAAAATATTATCATAAAAAAATTAGGTAAATTGAAAGGTCTAAATCAACAAATAATAAATTTAATTTCACAAAGCACTAACCTAGACAGGAATAAGGTTAATAATGAAATAGAAAAGATAAATTGTTACTTTTCTAATGGTAAAATTGATTTAGAAAATGTTGAGAAATTGCTAAATTTAAGAAACAATGATGATTTTAACTTGCTAAGAGATGAAGCTCTAAAAGGCAACAAAATTAAGACAAATACACTATTAGGTGACACAACTTTTGATACAGAAAATAATTTTTATTACCTAAATATTCTTAATCAACGAATGATTAAACTTAATGAAATAGAAAACTTAAAAAAAAGTGGAAATGAGATTGAAGATTTATTATCTATTATAAAGCCACCTATTTTTTGGAAAGATAAGCCTATTTTATTAGAACAAGCGAAAAGATGGAATAAAAAAAAGATTAATAGCGCCTTAGACCAGATTTATAGAACCGAACTTAAGATAAAAAGTAATTCTAACTTAAGAAAAGAATTATTAATAAAAAATTTAATTATTGATTTATGTAATTCTGCTAATGCTGTTTAAGCAACTTAGCTACTAATTCAAATTGTTCTAGATTTTTATATTTAATTGAAATTTTACCAGAATTGTTTCTTTTATTAGTTATTTCAACACTTAATCCCAAATTATTTTCAATTAATTCTTGTTCATTAATAATATTAGCGTCTAATTTATTTTGACCAACTTTCTGCGGCCCTTTTTTTTGACGGGATATGAACTCTACACTTCTAGCACTAAGTTTTTTTGAAACAATTTCTTCAGCTATTTCACCTGCATTACTTAAACCGATAAGCGGTCTAGCTTGTCCAGCTGAAAGACTACCTTCTTCGATCATTCCGATTACATCAAGTGGTAAAGTTAATAATCTTAAAGTATTACTAATATGACTACGACTTTTAGACATAAATTTTGCAATTTTTTCATGATCATAACCAAATTCAACAGCTAATCTTTGATACCCTTTAGCTTCTTCAATAGAATTTAAATCATCTCTTTGAATGTTTTCCACTATGGCTACTTCTAGTGCTTCACTATCGCTCAAATCCAAAATCAAGATTGGAACCTTATGTAAACCAGCTTTTTGTGATGCTAACCAACGTCTTTCGCCTGCAACTATTTCAAATCTTCCTGGGTCTCCTTTTGCTTGCCTAACCGCAATTGGTTGAATTACTCCATTTTTTTTTATCGATTTGCTTAGTTCTTCCAGCTTATCTTCATTAAAATTTAATCTAGGTTGAAATTGGTTTCTTACCAAATCACCAATGTTTGCTTCATTTTGGATACTTTTAGAGCTCTTTTTAGAAGACAAGTTTTTTTCATCACCAAATAAAGCAGATAAACCTCTACCCAACCCCTTTTTTTTTACCATTTTTATGCTGCGCTCCCTACATCAACTTTATTTTTCTCTATGAATTCATCTGCTAATTTAAAGTATGATTTGCTACCTAAACAGTTTTTATCATATACAACACAAGGCATCCCATGAGACGGCGCTTCTGATAATCGAACATTACGAGGTATTACTGTTTGATAAACTTTTTCTTTAAAAAAAGATCTAGCCTCTTTGTCAACTTGTGATGAAAGTTTATTTCTCTTATCAAACATAGTAAGCAATATTCCTTTGACTTTAAGATCAGGATTTAAATTGACTTTAATTCTATCTATTGTTTTCACTAATTGAGTAATTCCTTCGAGAGCAAAAAATTCCGTTTGTAGTGGTACTAATAATTCTTCTGAAGCGACTAAAGCCATTATAGTAAGTAAACTTAATGATGGCGGACAATCAATAAAAATATTATCATAATCTAACGCTTTATTTAAAAGTTGCTTTTCTAACAATTCTTTTAAAACAAATGCTCTGTTAGAGTCATTTGCTGTTTCAACTTCCAATCCAGATAAATTTACATTTGAACCAATTATATCTAGATTTTTTACATCTGTTTTTTGAATAGCATCTAAAAGATTAATTTTTTTTATTAAAATATTATAAATATTTTTTTCTTCATCGTTATTTGTTTTTCCCAGACCTGTAGTAGCATTTCCCTGGGGGTCTAAATCTATGATTAGATTTCTTTGACCCAAAATGGACAGTGCTGATGCTAAATTTATAACTGTCGTTGTTTTTCCTACACCTCCTTTTTGATTTATAACCGCTATGATAGATTTTTTAATCATTATTTTTTATATCCATATTTATAAGTCTAGAATGTTTATCAGTTATGCTTTTTTCTAATTTATAACTGGATTTTAAATTTAAATATACATTATTTATTTCCTTAAAAGCGTTTTTTCCTTTTAATATTAAAAGTTTATGTGGATTCCTTACATTTTCACGTGAAATTCTCAATATTTCTGGCAATTTTCTGAAGGCTCGGCAAACGACTACGTCGGCAAAGAATTTTTCGTCGTATACGTTTTTTCTTATTTCAACATTTTTTAATGTTAATTTTTTAATTATTTCCCTTAAGAAGGCTCTCTTAACAGGTGATTTTTCGTACAATTTCACGTGAAACGGTATGGAATCACCATATATTGCTAAAACTAAACCAGGAAAACCCGCTCCTGTACCCAAATCGACAATAACTGTCTTACTTTTTAAATTTATAAATGATAATAATTGTGCAGAATCTAAAATATGCCTATGCCATATATTCTTTTCTGTATTTTTAGATATAAGATTATACTTTTTGTTACTTTTTATGAGAAAATCATGATAAATTTCAAGCTTATCGACAGAATTATAACTAAATCCTATCTTCTTTTTAAGGATCTGTAGTACCTCTTCCTTTTGCATTAAGCTATCGATTTGAATTTTCCTCTTTTAATAGCTGACAATAATATAAGAACAGCCGCAGGGGTAACTCCATCAATCCTTAAAGCCTGACCGAGTGTTTTGGGTTTAATTTTATTAAGTTTAAATTTGATTTCATTTGATAATCCACTCATTGAATTGTAATTGATGTCATCAGGTATAAATGTAGTCTCATCTTTTTTAAAAGAGGTGATATCTCTGAGCTGTCTTTTCAAATATCCTGAATAATGAACATCGATTTCAACCTGTCTATCAGACTCTATTCCACAGTTGGGTGTAGAGGGAAATATTTGCCTTATTTTGGCCATATTCACTTTACGTTGACCCATTATTTCTAAACACGACCTTTTAACCCCATCCATCGCAATTTTAATATTATAATTTTTTGCCTCGTTAGGCGTTAGATAATTCTTTTTTAAAAAATTAGTAAGAGTAATAATATTTTTATTTTTTTCATAAAATATTTTTTTTCTAGTTGAGTTGACTAGACCCACACTAATACCTAACTCTGTTAATCTCTGGTCTGCGTTATCAGCTCTTAATGTTAATCTATATTCAGCTCTTGATGTAAACATTCTATAAGGTTCTGAAACTCCTTTAGTAATAAGATCATCAATCATCACTCCTATATAGGATGAGGATCTATCTAAAATAAACTCTTTCTTTTTTTTTATCTTTAAAGCAGCATTTATACCTGCTATTAAACCTTGAGCAGTTGCTTCCTCGTAACCCGTTGTTCCGTTAATTTGACCAGCTAAAAACAAAGAACTGATCTTTTTTGTTTCTAAAGTAGGCTTCAATTCTCTTGGATCCACATAGTCATATTCTATTGCATAACCAGCTCTTTTCATCTTAACATGCTCTAAACCCTTGATTTTAGCCAATATTTTTACCTGTATTTCCTCTGGTAAAGAAGTAGAAATCCCATTTGGATAAACAGTATTATCATTTAATCCCTCTGGTTCTAAAAATATTTGGTGTTTTTCCTTTTCTTTAAATTTAAAAATTTTATCCTCTATAGATGGACAGTATCTTGGACCTACTCCTTTAATGTTTCCTGAGTACATGGCGCTTTTAAAGATATTATCACTTATGATTTTATGAACATCATTATTTGTATAAGTCATCCCACATTTGATCTGCTTATTGTCAATTTTGTGTGTTAAAAAAGAAAAGTAGTAATGATCATCATCTGCAGGCTGCATTTCTAGATCATCATAGTTAATCGTATCTCCATCTAATCTAGGAGGAGTTCCAGTTTTTAATCTTCCAATCTGCATCTTGAATTTTGCTAATTGTTCACTTAAACCAGTAGATGGTTTTTCGTCATATCGGCCAGCTGGTATCTGAGTTTCACCTATGTGTATTAAACCATTTAAAAATGTTCCAGTAGTGAGGATCAATTCTTTGGTTCTTATTTCTTTTCCACTTTGGCAAATAAAACCTATAACTCTTTTGTTACTAAATAAAAATTTAACGACTGGATCAGCTACTACTTCCAAATTTTTATAATTTAGTAAAATTTTTTGCATATGTTCTTTATAAAGAGCTCTGTCCGACTGAGTCCTTGGACCTTGCACTGCTGGACCTCGACTCCTATTCAATAATCTAAATTGAATACCTGATTTATCTGCTACAACAGCCATTACACCATCTAAAGCGTCAATTTCTCGAACGAGATGTCCTTTTCCCAGTCCGCCAATGGCCGGATTGCATGACATTTCACCTATAGTCTCTATTTTATGTGTAAAAAGAGCTGTATTTACACCCAATCTAGCGGAAGCTGCCGCTGCCTCACATCCAGCGTGACCTCCACCAATAACTACTACATCATAGTTTTGTTTTATCATGAGGAGAATGTAAACGTCTCAATTAAGAATACAAGTGCTATTTTATTTACCTATGCAGAAATCTTTAAATATAGATCCAAGTATTTCTTCTACATCAACCTTGCCAACTATACCACCTAAATGTCTAGCGGCCATTCTTAAATCTTCTGCTGCAAGTTCTAAATCTTTGGTCTGATCTTTCTTAAGAAACTTATCTATTTCTTTTAAACAATTGTTTAATTTTACTCTATGTCTTTCTCTAGTTATTAAAGCGGTGTTATTTAATGAAAATTTTTTACCTAACTTGACTTTAATCAAATTGATTAATTTGTCTATATTTTTATTGTTTTTAACTGAACCTAAAACAGTATCTACATCAAATTTATGATTTTGCTTATCTAAAATATCTGATTTATTTAAAAGAACAATAGTATCTTTATTAATCATCTTCTTTATTTCTTTATTAATTTCTTTTGTTGAATTGTCAATCACAACTATGTTTAAATCGGCTTCTTTTAATTTTCCTAGAGCCAATGAAATTCCTTTTTTTTCTATTTCATTTTTAGCTACTCTAATACCTGCTGTATCGGCAAGAATTACAGGATAACCGTCTAAATTTAAATAAGTTTCTATGATATCTCTGGTAGTACCAGCTTCATCTGAAACAATCGCAGCTTCTCTTTTTGAAAGTAAATTTAATAAAGATGATTTGCCTGCATTTACTTCGCCTGTGATTGAAACTCTAAAACCATTTCTAATTTTTTCTCCAACCTTATTATCCTCAATAATTTTAGTTATTTCTGAGTGAATTTCTTTTATAGATTTGTAAGCATCTCTTAATACCTTTTCAGGAAGATCTTCTTCGGCAAAATCAATTTTAGCTTCGATAAAAGCTAATGATTTTATTATTTTCTCTCTCAGATCATTGTAATAATTGGAAGCGTTCCCTTGAACTAGTTTTATTGCTTGTTGTCTTTGCAATTCTGTTTCTGAGTGAATAAGATCCCCTATGCTTTCTGCTTTTAGTAAGTCAATTTTATCATTTTGAAAAGCTAATTTAGTAAATTCTCCTGGCTCAGCTATTCTACAGTTTTTTTGCTCTGATAAGACGCTCAACAAGGCATTTATTACTGCATTACTACCGTGAATTTGTAATTCTCCTAGATCCTGACCAGTATAGCTATTTGGACCGGGAAACCACAACAATAAAGCCTCAGGATCTATTACATTATTGTTTTTAGGATCATAAAATTTACAAAAATTAACTTTATTCGACTTTATATTTTTTAACTTAGTCAAATTTTGACAAATCTTAAGTGAACCGTTACCAGATATCCTTACAATAGCTATTCCTGAAGGTCCTCTACCCGATGATAAGGCATAAATGTTCATTGAGTTATAATGATAAACCCCGATTAGAGATTGTTTTACTAAATTTTTTTAATGTCTCATTATTCTTAATATTTTTTATAATTATCTCTTTCAGTGGATCTAAATATTTATTTTGCTTAAAGAAACTGTGAGTAGCATCAACACCCAAGCTCATAATGAGATTTTCTGGTTTTCTACTATTATAAAAATCAGTTAAAGCATAACTATTTTTTAAAGAAATACCTAACCCTGAATAATACTTTATAATTTCTTTTAATTTTTTTATATCTCTAAGAACAAGATTAAAACCCTGACCAGCTACAGGATGTATTGTGTGTAGACCCTCGCCAAGAATTAAAATGTTTTTTTGATGATACTGTCTTCTTACTCCAAGTGATATTGGATAGGACTGAATATTGCTGATAGTAATATTTTTTTTATTTTTAAGTACTTCTAAAATTTTATTTTTAATTAAATTATCAATTTTTCCAAAATTATTTTCATAGAAATATTTCTTTACGCTCCAAACAAAAGAAAAATAATTTTTTGAAAAAGGAAGAATTGCTAACGGTCCTTTTTTTAAGAAGAACTGACTTGTATTTAAAGTCTTAAGATTATGCTTAACATAACCTGTAATAGCTATTTCTTTATAATCTTTCTTAATAGACCTAGTTTGTGTAATCTTATCATAAATTTTTGATTGTCCGCCCAAACAAAGAATAATTAAATCATAATCTTTTAATTCATCTAAGTTCTTCATATCTTTTCGAATTAATTTAATTTTATTTTTAATAATTTCTTTTAGTAAGAAACTTTTTACTTTGTCATTTTCAAAAACATACATTAGATTAGAATTTGTTTCGTATAGATTTAAAAACCTTATTCTTTCGTTATATGTCTCGTAAAAAAGTTCTATCTTTTTTGAAGGCCAGAACAATCTATCCGACAAACTAATGATATTATGTTTTATAAACTTAAAATTACTGTCCGATATGGCTGTAGTTCTTTTATCCAAGTTTTTTGATCTTTTTTTAGCTATTAAATTTACCTCTAATCCTGGCACTTTGCTTAAAACCGCTGCGGTCATTAGACCTGAAAGACCATCTCCAACAATGCATATTCTTTGTTTATTCATATAAAAATTTTTAACACTTTCATAAAAATGGTAAAAAGTACGTAAACGATTCGTAATGAATACAAACTTTTTAGATAGTTTAACAAATTTTTTGAAAAAACGAACCTTTGAATTACTAGGTTTAGTCCTAATTTTATCAAGTGTCGCACTTGCAATTGCATTTACAACATATTCTCCAGAAGATCCTTCCTTTATTTACGGAGATAGGAACTTTGAAATTCAAAATTTCTTTGGAATTTATGGAAGTAGCATTGCTGATTTTTTACTACAGAGTTTTGGTTTAGTTTCTTTTTTATTATTACTTAATTTTTTATTTTGGGGCTTAGATCTAATTATAAAAAAGGAAATAAGGAGAATAATTTTAAAATTATTTTTAGTTGTCGCTTACTTAACTGTAGGTACTGTTTTTATATATCTCACATTTGATAATTCGTTCTGGCTTATTGATAATGGTAATTCAGGTTTTGTTGGAAAAATAACTTATAACTTTATTAATACTTGGGTTCCATGGATTGATAATACATATTCAATTTATGGATTACTTTTATTGACTATATTATTTTTTTCATTTTCAACTGATATTAGTTATAAAAAAGTTTTTTCAGTTATTGTTTCACTTTTTAGAAAAAAGACAAAAGAAAACATTGAGCTTGATTCTAGCAAAATCAATGTTGAAAATCGTCTGCAAACTTTAGAGAAACCTCAACAATCTTTTTCTTTTGATACAAATGTAGAACCTCAAACAGAACAAAGTGTTGCCAGAACTAGATATAAGTTACCAGATATAAATTATTTAAACAAAAATTTAACTAAACTTAGTTCTGATGGAAATAAAAATCGTCCTGACGCAGATTTTATGGAAAAAATACTATTAGACTTTGGTATTGATGGAAAAATTAAAGCAATTAATAACGGTCCAGTAGTCAGCCTATATGAATTTGAACCAGCGCCTGGTGTAAAAGTATCCAAAATTATTAATTTATCTGAGGATTTAGCAAGAAATACTAGCTCAACCTCAACAAGAGTATCGGTCATTCCAGGCAAAAATACTGTTGGGATCGAAATTCCAAACGAAGAAAGAGAAAGCGTATCATTAAGAGAAATAATTTCATTCGACAAGTTTCAAAAAAAGGATGTAAGACTTCCTATAGCTTTGGGTAAAAGTATTTCTGGAATGCCAATTGTGGGTGATTTAACTTCGATGCCTCATCTTTTAATTGCAGGTACTACTGGTTCAGGAAAGTCTGTTTGTATTAATACAATAATCGTTTCACTGCTCTACAAACTAAGTCCTGATCTTTGTAAGTTTATTTTAATTGATCCAAAAATGTTAGAACTATCTACTTACGAAGGGATACCACATTTATTAACTCCAGTAATAACTGATGCAAAAAAAGCAACTTCGGCTTTGTCTTGGACAGTAAAGGAAATGAACAGTAGATATAAATTGATGAGTAAAGTAGGTGTGAGAAACATTGATGGTTACAATGCTAAACACAAACTTAAAATGCCGTACATTGTTGTAGTTGTTGACGAGATGTCTGATCTAATGTTGGTAGCTGGAAAGGAAATCGAAAATTATATTCAAAAATTGTCACAGATGGCTAGAGCTGCTGGAATTCACATTATTATGGCAACGCAAAGGCCAAGTGTTGATGTAATCACAGGGACAATAAAGGCAAACTTTCCGACTAGAATATCTTTCCAAGTAAGTTCTAAAATAGATAGTAGAACTATTTTAGGTGAACAAGGCGCTGAACAATTGCTGGGCAAAGGAGACATGTTATTTATGTCATCAGCAAATAGAATTGTAAGAATTCACGGCCCTTATGTTTCTGAACAGGAAATCGAAAAGATTACAAGTTCATTGAGAGCGCAAGGAGAGCCTGATTATATGGAAGAAATTACCTCTCAAGAGACGACAGAAAGTTCGTTAACTACTGGAAACGACGGTGATGAAGACGAATTATTCAACCAGGCTGTAGAAATTATTAAAGCTGAAGGGAAAGCTTCTACAAGCTTTTTGCAAAGAAAATTACAGATCGGATACAATAGAGCTGCTAGAATTATTGATATGATGGAAGAAAAGAGTATTGTCAGCAAAGCAAATCATGTTGGGAAACGTGAAGTTCTTTAAAAAAATATTCTTAGCTTCAATTTTTCTTATAATATCACCAAGCCTATCTGCTAACGAAAAAAATCAAATAATCTCTGAACTGAAAGACTTAAACTCTTTAGAATTTACTTTTAATCAACTTATTAATGACAAAACTGAAAAAGGAAGCTGTCTTTTAGAATTTCCTGGAAAATTGAAATGTAATTATTTTGATGATAAGGAAAAAGAGTTAGTTATAAATAATAAAAGATTATCGATAACACAAAAAAGATATAACAAAACTTATTATTATCCTATTTCAAAATCTCCATTCTTAAATATCCTGTATAAAGATAAACTTCTAGAAATCGTGCAATTAGGTGAATTAGAATTAACCGACGAAATAATTAAGCTTATTTATTTTGGTGAAAACGAAATAACAGTTTTTTTTGATAGAAAAAAGCTAGATCTGAAAGGTTGGGAGATTAGAGATCAATACAACAATAATATAAATTTCTCACTAAATATTGTTGCTAAAAATGATGTTTTTAAAAAAGGTACTTTTAAAGTCCCTGAAATAAATTAAGCTACAAAGTCAATTTCCTCTTCTCTGAAAATCGAAAAACCTTTTGATTTATAATTTTGCAAAGCGTGCTTATGGTCTAGACTACAAGTATGAACCCACATTCTTTCTGGATTTTTTCTAGATGCACTAGCTATAGCGTGATTTACAAGTATCGATCCAAGTTTTAAACCTCTGAATTCTTTTAATATTCCAAGGTTAATTAATTCTACTTCATTTAAACTAGGATGATATTCTTGCTCATAATATCCTACAAGATCTTCGCCTTTTTTTAGAACATGTGTTTCTAAATTATTATTCGTAACATATTTTACCCACTCGCTATCAGACCACAGTAATCTATCCCTCCAATAGTGATCTATTCCTATTTGCCTGTAAAAAAATTTATTTAAATTAAAATTATCTCTGTTATCTAAAATAATTTGAAAATTTTCAGGAAGATTTAAATCGATAGTTTTTGAAAAATCTTTAATTTCTAAAAAATATCTTTTAACTCTGTCAGCCATTAGTTAACCATCTTTCCAATTTTTTCACCTGCAAAAATATGAAAATGCAAGTGAGGAACTTCTTGTCCCCCGTCACTTCCAATATTAGTTAAAGACCGATAACCTTTATCTTTTGTACCCATTAATTCAGCAACGTGTGTAACTGCTTTATTAAGTTCTACAATTTCTTTATCTGAAGCTTTATTATTAAAGTCATCAAGATCTATATACTCTCCTTTAGGTATCACTAAAACATGTACTTTCTTCTGAGGATTTATATCATGGAAAGCTAACACATGATCGTTTTCATAGACTTTCTTGCAAGGAATTTCTCCTCTTAGTA
>MDTB01192561.1_pt1 | contig 65449 bp, 47 predicted proteins | sample 811161 | NCBI WGS metagenome assembly MDTB01 (sample SAMN05326650, study PRJNA326480) | marine metagenome | isolation source: seawater | place: Mediterranean Sea | collected 2009
AGGGGGCTTTAGAAAACAATAATAAAAGAAAAATTGGTTGCGGGGACAGGATTTGAACCTGTGACCTTCAGGTTATGAGCCTGACGAGCTACCGGGCTGCTCCACCCCGCGAACCGGGTGAGGTGAGGAACATAGGAGCAGAGGGAGAGGACTGCAAGAGATTTTTCATTTTTATTGCAGAATAAGTACTGAGGGCACGAAGAACAGCAGTTCTTTATGTCCAGAAGGATCCATTCGAGTGCATATCGATCTTGTCTTGATCCGGGATTTGATTAGTTTTAAACAATGACACCAAAGGTCTTCGGCTTCCAGATTTGGGTGCACGCTTTCGTTAGCTGCATGGGGTATCTGGGTGTAAATAATTGCTACGGGGCATCCACGCGGATTGGTCAACATACTTTTACTCTACCTGAAGGATTTGAGATTGAATTAGTCGCCGGTCCACCTTTGGTCGAACGTCCCATTGTTGCTGATTTTGATGATCAGGGGCGCCTTTATGTAGCTGATTCTTCGGGATCTAATGCCAAGGTTCAGCAGCAACTCGCAGCAAAACCTCACCGAATCGTGCGCCTCGAGGATACCGATGGTGATGGCATTTATGATGAGAGCGTGGTTTATGCTGAAGATCTCATGTTTCCCGAAGGTGTGCTCTGGCATCAAGGAGCTGTTTACTGTGGAGCTCCTCCCGAAATATGGCGATTGGAGGACACGGATGACGATGGGATAGCGGACAAGCGAGAGGTTTGGTTTGATGCCAAAACGCTTACGGGGTGTGCAAATGACATCCATGGCCCCTACATGGGTAAAGACGGTTGGATTTATTGGAGCAAAGGAGCTTTTGCCGAACAGACACATACATTGTTCGATGGCAGAATCATCAAAGACTCGGCCGCGCACATATTCCGCTGTTTGCCTGATGGAAGTGAATTTGATTCGGTCATGAGCGGGGGCATGGACAATCCCGTTGAAATTGCATTTGACGATGCCGGTGAAATCTTTTTCACGACTACTTTTTATTCACACCCGCGAGCCGGCAAGCGCGATGCTCTGGTTCATGCCATTTATGGTGGTGTTTATCCCAAGGAACACGGAGTATTGGAGGGGCTCACAGTGACCGGTGAATTCCTTCCCGCCATGACACATTTGGGGCCGGCCGCGCCGAGTGGACTGATGCGCTATGAGTCCAGTAGATTTGGCCGTGAGTTTCAAGGTAACTTGTTCAGCAGCCATTTTAATCTGCGCAGGATACAACGACATCAGCTGATCGAAGACGGGACGAGTTTTCGGACGCTTGATTCTGATTTCGTGGTTTCTTCTCATCATGATTTTCATCCAACAGATGTCCTTGAAGATGGTGATGGAACCATGCTGGTTGTGGATACCGGTGGATGGTACAAACTTTGTTGTCCCACCTCTCAATTATACAAACCCGACGTGCTTGGAGCTATTTATCGAGTCAAGCGAACGGCAAATAAAGATGTAAGGGACCCCTACGGCATTCGGATATCCTGGAAGGATCTTTCAGTATCTGAGTTACTGACCCTGCTCGGAGACGACAGGCATTCGGTCAATCAGCGGTCTGTTCAGGTTTTATCAGAGCAGGGTGGCAACGCAATCGAACCTTCAAAGATCGTCCTTGAAGCCGAGGGGGTATCGACTTCCATCAAACAGCAAATCCTGTGGGCACTCAGTCGAATACCCGGGGATGAGGCACGCAAAGCGGTGCGGCTTGCGTTGAATACCAGCGATGCACAATTGTTGCGCACGGCGATTCATGTCGCAGGTATTCATCGCGATGTTGAGGCATTGCCCGCACTGACAGCATTGCTGAGGCATGAAGATCCATTTGTGTGTCGTAAAGCTGTCGAGGGTATTGGGCGGATTGGAGAACCTGAGATTGCCGATGCCATTTTACAGCACGCCCATGATCTCAGAGACCGTGCGCACGAGCATGCCTTGACCTATGCATTGATTCAGGTCAACGCCAGCGCTGAGACCCTGTTTGCCGCTTTAGCGCCCGCTCAACACCCCAATGTGCGACGGGTTGCCCTGACGGTCTTGAGTCAGTTAGAGAACAATGGTCTCAATGCATCGCACATAGCTGGTTTATTGACGGCCGAGGATGATGCATTGCGAGATCGAGCCATGTGGGTAGCAGGGTTTCATCCTGAGTGGGGTGGGGGGCTTGCTTCCCATTTTGAATCGGTTCTTCTTGATGAGAACCAAAAGGTACACGTATTCAATCAGTTACAGCGGCAACTGGAGGTTTTTGTAAAACAGCCCGAGATTCAAAGGGTGATGGGCAGGTGGCTGGATGAAAGTTGGATGGATCCGGAGGTGAAGCAACTGATCCTGCAGGTGATGCGTCATGACGGTTTGCGAAGTGTTCCAACCACTTGGTTGGAACCGGTCTCCAGACGAATCTATTCAGACGCATTGCCTCTAGTGACCTCTGCCATTGAAACGGTCAGTCAGTGGACCCTCACAGGGCGGGAGCGCGAGGTTCTATTGCCGGCACTGGAATACGCTGCGAGTCGAGAGGGGCTGTCCATGGCTGCTCGCCTGGCAGTCTTCCGCTCCATCACCAGGTTCAATCCTCATCTAGAGAACGAAGCAATGAAGATATCTTTAGCGGCTTACAAGGATGCCAGCAAACCTGGTTTGAGAGAAAAGGCCCTTGGGATTTGGCGCGATGCCACATTGGAGTCACATCAAGTGAAGGCCCTTCTTCCTTTATTTGAACATTCAGGCCCACTGCATCTATCGCAATTGGTGGATCTTTTTCATGGTCATTCCGAACCGGATCTAGGTGAGGCCTTCATGCAAGTCATCCAAAAAGCCCCTGCCAATGCATCGATCAGGCCGGATCTGCTTCTGCATGCTGTCGATTCATTTCCTGAACAGGTTCAAGATCAAGCTCGTTTCTGGTTGAAATCAATGGAGGTTGATGTGGAAGAACAAAGAAGACAATTGCAAGGAGTGCTGGCAAAGTTACCTGAAGGTAATGTGCGGCGTGGACAAGCTGTCTTCAACAGTGAAAATACCGCATGTTCAACTTGCCACCAGATTGGCTACGTCGGGGGGCAGACTGGACCCGATCTCACTCGGATTGGATCCGTGCGTAACGAGCGCGACCTCCTGGAAGCCATTCTTTTTCCAAGTGTCAGTTTTGTGCGCAGTTATGAACCCATGATTGTTGAAACCCATGATGGGGAGGAGTTCTCGGGAGTGATGCTTCGGGAGGGAGGGGGAGTGATACGGCTGGTGGCCGGAGCAGGGATTGAAATGCGCCTGGAACAGGGTGACATTGATTCGATACGTCCCAGTCAGGTATCGGTCATGCCTTCCGGGCTGGATGAGCAATTGTCGCGGCAAGAATTGGCTGATCTGCTGGCATTTTTGAAATCACGGCAGTGATAGGAGCGATTCATTAAAGGAACCCCTGCACGTGCAGGAGCAGGCTTTTCAGCCACTTGAATTCGATCCATTTTTCTGAATAGGCAAAAAACGTCACACCCAGCAAGGCGTATCCAGAGATCCATCGAAGGCAGATACGCTTTTCTTTTTTCGAATGGGCTCCTCTCCAGCAGATTCCAGCGTTTAAAGCCAGGGCAATGGCGATCCCTGATAATACGAGCATGTGCCAAACTGGTCTCGAGGAAATTTGCAGGGAGCCTAGCCGAAGAGAACTGACCGCTGGTACTCCGATGAATATGATCACGAGCCAGATGCTGTTCAGGGATTGAATCAATAACGCTTTCATCAGGGGAAACAGAATTCACTCCATAAAAAAAGCGGATGGCCGGGCAAGCCATCCGCCAGAAAATGATTGGAGTTTATTTCTTGCTTCGGCGATTAGAACGCAGAAGTTTTTCTGCTCTTTTTTCCGTATCTTTCTTCATGTCTTCTTCCATGTTTTTGACGCCAGGAAGCGATTCACGCTGCTCTTTAGCAACCAAAGCAGCATCCTCTGGTGTCTTGAGGACAGTTGCTCTCAGAAGAATGATCAGTTCCGTCATATCATTGCTGTCGGATTTGGTGCGAAATAAAGCACCAAGAACTGGTATATCCTTCAGAATGGGAATGCCTGATTTACTCTTGTTCTTGGTTTGTTTGATGAAACCGCCCAGCATGATGGTGTCACCATCACGCACTGAAAGAGTCGCCTGTGCGGCACGTTGATTGACCACGGGGTTTGGGTTGCCGTCGATGATGACATCACCCCCGCGTTGATCCACATTTTGGCTGATTTCCATGACGATATAGCCTTCAGGTGTGATGAAGGGCTGCACGGATAACTGTATACCAATATCCAGGTATTGGACAAAAGACTGACTGCCCGCTGAGTTGAAACCACCGGTGAAACCTCCTGTTACAATCGGTACTCGTTCTCCCAGGGTGAAGAAGCCTGGTATGCCATGAGACGTTTGAATACGGGGTCTTTGCACTACTTGAACGGAGTTATCCGTAGCTATGGCTGTGACTGCCACATCTAAAGTATCATTATACTTACCGAAATAACTGAAGCCTCCAGGTAAGGCACCAAAACCATTGGTCGCGGTGCTGGTGAGGAAATTGTTCCCTGTATCCAGGTTTGAATTGTTAGACATTGCTCCACCGTAGGAATATTTACCTGAATTTTTCGGGTTCTGAGCCATGCTGACACCTACTGTCTGATTATCGCCGATGCCCACTTCGAGGACGATGGCCTCAATCAAGACTTGAGCCAGTAGTACATCCACTTTGGAAACCATGTTGGTGATCATGGTTAGATCCTGTTTGTTGGCAAAAATCAACAATGAATTGGAGCGCTCGTCTGGAACGATCCGTGCATTAGCCAATAGTTCAATTTCCTCCTCGCCATCAGCCGCCTTATCGATGACTTTGCGTAATCGGTCCTGAAAGCTGCTGCGGTTGCTGCTTACTGAAGAACCCGAGGAGCGTTTCACTGCAACAGGTGAGGAGGATTGATATGGTCGGTATCCACCACCGAACCCGCCACCACCGAACCCACCACCACCGAACGAGCTGCCACCAAATGAACTCCTGCCTCCGAAAGAAGATCCCCCAAATGAAGACCCTCCACCGAAACCGCTGCGGCCACCACCGAAACCACTCCGGCTGCCACCGAAGCCACTGTTGAATCCGCCGGACCCCATGTTGCTCCCTGAATTACCTCCAACCGCGGAAGCAACTCCTCCACCATCAATAAGGGCGCTCATCGTACCGTAGAGGTCTGTGACTTTACTGTATTTGATCGGAATGACCTCAAGTGAATAATCAAGTTCGGGTTCTATATCAATTTTTTCAATAACCTCGAGCATCTGCTTAATATTAACAGCGTAATCATGAATGATCAGGATTTGCGTTGAATCGATTGGAATTAAGCCATCTGGATTCCCGCTCATTGGGCTTAGTATATCGGCAACCGCGGAAGGCGCGGAAGAATTCAACTTGATGGTACGCGTCAGGAAAACACCTGACTCAGGAATATTCTCACGATCTTCGATACTGATTGCAGGTGCATGTTGCATGGCCTCTTCCTGAGGAACCGCCTTGATGAATTTTTCTCCCATTGGCACAAGCACGACATTGGCCAGAGATAAGCTTGTTGTAATTGCTTCGATCGCCTCTTCCGTTGTCAATTCCACCCCTGCAGCGGTTACTAGATTGACCGTTCCACCCAGATCCGGAGAATAAAGCACCATTTTACCGGTCAATTCACTGTAAATAGTAAAGATGGGCTCCAGCGGCATTGCTGGAAAATTAAAGGAATGCAAATTATCAGGCTCATTTAATTCGTTTTCATCTATTACCTCTCCCCTTGCCGCGGCTAAAAGGCCGGCAATATCTGGAATGCCATTTTGATTTCCAGCTCCCGCTGCAGCAGTATTGCTGGTCTTGTTGTTCATGCCGGGTAATGAAGATGCAGATGGCAGCGTGCCACCCTGCGGCAAGGTAGGAGGAACATTGCCTGATTGAGGAGCTGAAATGGTGTTACTATTCGTTTGGCTTGTGCTCGGGGTAGTGGCTGTCGCGCTTGAGCGGGGAGTCAAACTTGGAAGAGTTTTGGGGCCCGCATTAGGTAATGCCTTGGGTGCGGGTAATACCTTGGGTGTTGGTGTCTTGACTGATTCTTGATTGATGCTCTCCGTGGATTCGGCCAGAGCTTGAAATTCTTGTTCCAGATTACCGTCCTGGTTCATGGCTCGCTGCAGAACTTCTCTCAATCTTGCGTCTAATTCCCCAGGACTTTGTGCCTGAACAAGCGAACTCGTTATGAGTGTGGTGGTAAGTAGAAACAGCCATAAGCAAGACATTGGCAATTTGCGCATGTAAGATTTATTTAATTTGGATGACATGATCCTGATAAATGCTGGATTCGTTTTCGTGAGACTGGCTCGTCGAAGTTGAAATTTGATGGTCATGGTTGAAATCGAATCCTGTTGTTGTTTTTTCTGTTATGAGATGGATTGCGCAATAGTCACTTTTTAAACCAAACACCTTATTCCTCCGAAGGTTGCTTCTGATAATTGGCAACCAGCGTCATGTTGCATGTAAGTTGTGAGTTGTAGGGTGGCTTGGGTTTCAAATCAAGGTCATGAACGCGCACCATGGATTCTCCTGATCCAACGGATACAAGGAAACTGATCAGGCTTTCGTCATCTGTCGTGACGGTCAATCGGTAAGCCTTTTGATCGAAAAACATGTTGTTGGTGCTGCGTTCGTTTGAAATCCGCACTGGACTGATATTTGGCGTAGGAAGATTACTTTTTCTTGCTTGATCCTGAATCAATCGGATCAGGTCGTTCGCCTGAGATTCGGTGGAGACGTTGGAACCGATGCCTTCCAATTCTGCCAGTTTGGCTTTAAACTGGGGCGATCGTCCGATTAAACGATTAAAAGAGGCAATCTTTTGACCTGCTTGATCCATCTTTTTGCCTATCTCTCCCCAATCTGCAAACTGCGGCCAGACTAGAGCCATATTGATGATGAGGAAGACCACAAGGCCCACGATGACGACGAGGCGTCGCTCGAAAGCATTCAGATTATATTTGTCAAAAAAGGACTGCATCATTCGAATCCCGATCTTCTGAGTTCACAATTAAAGCTCCAGGTGGATGTGGGGTTCTCAGCGCTCTTTCTTCGGCTGCTTGCATTGCTTATTGTTGGGTCGCTGACACTTGAGAAAAGTGGCTTTTCCCCTACCTTGGCATCAATGAGAAATCCGTGGTAATCCGTCACTTTAATACTTTCATCGGTTGGAACTTTTCCTCTCAGTGTCAGCACTTTGCCCTGCCGAAAGTTAAAAGACAACAATGACATCCCATCAGGCATCATCTCTGAGATCACTTTAAGGCAATCGAGAGCTGAGTATTTCAAGTCAACCTGTTCCTGAAGGATGTTAACCTTGGCCTGAAGCTGCATGGTATTGGTGTAGGAATTTGCTTTGCTTCTCAATCCCGTCTGCAACTCGATGTTGTCCCCGCGTCGCCACTCAAGTGCAACAAAGTATATAAGAACTCCAAAAATATAAACCATGGCAACTCCACCGAGACTGCTCATCCAGAGACCGTCAATATATTGCTGACGGTATTTGGTTCTCAAGTCCTCAAGCATGAGGTTGGTGGTGGAAAGACTACGGGTGGCTCTCTCCGCGGAAACTTGTGCCTGTTCGTCTTCTTCGGGGGCCGGTTCGTTGTGTATTTCCTTGGATGTCCAGCCTTTTGCAGCCTCCAGCCATGAGCTTGGAACATGCTCTCCACCGACAAACCTTAATGCAGGAGCTTCTGACAACCAGCCTTCGAGTTCACCAGACCAAGCCGTATTGTTAAGATTATCGATGAGCAACTTGGCTCCTTGATCCGACTTGGGAAGTTTTGAAAGTCCAACATGCTGTGTCCACCCGTTGATGTGCCAGGAAATCATGCAATCAAAAAAATCTTCATCGTGTTCCTGCAGGTGCACTCGCACACAATCGCTGTCAAACGTTGCTGTTGATAATGGGTGGATGAGGGGAGATTCAATGCGGTCGGTTTGAAATCCTGATTCCTCAAGATCGCCCAGTAACTTTTCAATGCTGGAACTCTCAGCAAGAGCCAGTAATACGGTTTGCTGAGTTGGGTCCGGACAAGGCAGTATTTCAAACGACCAAACAATTTGATTGACTGGCACAGGGGACAGCTTTTCCAGCTGAAACTCTAGCATTTGTTTTGTTTCATCCAGGTCCTCTCCTTTGGGGAGGTTTACTATACGGAGGAAAATATGCTCTGCTGGCAGCCATGCAATGTTCAGCCTTTTCTGAAGGAATTGACGCCAGGTTTGTTCCACCTGTTTGGGTGGGATGGGGGTTTCCCCGGAATGATTTAGTTTTGCCTTTTGAACGACTTGTTTCTCAGCGACACTGAAATGCCACAACCTTTTCAAATCAGGAAAGACTTGAATGACATTACAATCATTCCATCTTTGCTTTCGCTGTTTCTTCTTTTTTGTGGCGGCTTCCATGTCAGTCAATGGCAATGAGATTGAGATTACTCTTCCAGCAGCTCCATGTGTTCTTCTGTTTGAGTCACGCGCAGGACTTCCTCAATGGTGGTTACGCCATTCTTAACCTTGCGCCAGCCATCCATGCGCAGGGTGCGCATGCCTTGTTCCATCGCTTTTTGCGCCAGAGTAGAGGCAGCAGAACGATTGAGGATCAACGGTCTCAGTGCTTCGGTAAGCACCAGTAATTCATAAATAGCGATCCTTCCCTGGTAGCCGAGCTGATGGCATGCTTCACAACCTGCTCCGTAATAAAATGTCGATTTACCGATGTCCTCCTCAGGGAAACCAATTTTGTGGAGATAGGTTTCGTCTACCTTTTGCTCGGTCTTGCAGTGTTTGCAAATAGTGCGGACGAGTCGTTGTGCCATGATCGCTTCCACCGAGGATGCAACCAGAAAGGGTTCAATGCCCATATCGATAAGTCGTGTGAACGCACTGGGAGCATCATTGGTATGCAAGGTGCTAAAAACCAAGTGACCGGTCAATGCAGCGCGAATAGCGATTTCGGCTGTCTCCAGATCACGAATCTCTCCTACCATGACAACGTTTGGATCCTGACGCAGGATGTGGCGCAGTCCCTTGGCGAAGGTTAGTCCAATATCGGAGCGAACAGGGATCTGATTAATCCCCTTGAGCTCATACTCCACAGGGTCCTCGATGGTAATGATACGCTTTTGAACGGTATTGATTGTGCTCAAGAAAGCATACAGGGAGGTGGATTTACCTGAACCTGTTGGACCTGTGACAAGCACAATGCCGTGAGGTTTGACAATCAATTCGCGTAACGCTGCTTCATGATCTGGGTCAAACCCAAGCTTATCCAGGCTCATGAATATTTTACCACGCGTCAACAGACGCAGAGAAACGCTCTCGCCATAGACAGTGGGAACCGTGGAGACTCGGATATCAATTTCTTCTCCCTTGATGCGAACATTGATTCGGCCATCCTGAGGAAGGCGTTTTTCGGCAATATCCATGCCCGCCATGACCTTGACTCGAGAGATGAGGGCCGATTGAAAACGTTTCAGCTGAGGGGGCATTGGAGCTTGATGCAGGATACCGTCTACACGGTATCTGATGCGTAATTCGTCTTCAGCGGGTTCAAAGTGAATGTCAGTAGCGCGATCCTGAAATGCTTCCCAGATAATCTGGTTCATGAATTTGATGACGCTTGCCTCCTGATCACCATCCGTGATCTCCTTGTCCTCGCTGACGATCAATTCAAACGGTTCATCCTCTTCAAGCTCATCCAGTGTTTCGGCACCTACACCGTAGTATTTTTTGAGGGCTTTTTCGATTTCAGCTTTTGGAGCCAAACCAAACTGAATAGGCCCACCGGCTTCATATTGCGCTGAGTTGACAAGGCCAGGTTCAAATGGGTTGCTGACAGCTATTCGCAATTCTCCATTTTCCTCAGACACAGGAATAATGTTGTATTGGAAGGCAACCTTGGTGGAAATGCGTGCACGCACTTCAGGCGGTACACCTATTCCTTGAAGATCGATGAATGGCCAACCAAGTTTTTTTGCCAATTTTTCAAGGAATTGTTCTTCCGAAATGCCCTTTTCCCGTGAAAAAAAAGTCAGCAATGAATCTTCGGAACCGCCTTCGACTGCGATTCGCCACTGCTTGTCCCACATCTCGAACTGCTCCGGTGTGACCAGTGCAGCCTGACTGAGAAGCGTTTTTATGGATAGAAAAGGCGTTGCCATGTATTTACTATGTGCCACTAAAAACGCTGAAAAATAGGGAAAGTTGCGACACAGGTCAAAGGAAATGCGGAATATCCCTGTTAACCCGCTATTATTGCTTGCTTATAGTGCTTGATGAAGGGTGAAATGGCACTTATGGCATCACTGCGCGTTGGAACAATAACTGTTATTGGCAAGGACAAAACCGGGGTTATTGCTCGAGTCACAAATTTCCTTTTCGAGCATGGAGCCAATATCGAAGCTCTGGAGGAGCAGGTAACCCGGGGCCAATTCAGCATGACGCTTCAAGCTAGCTGGCCTGAAAGTCGCTGGGTTCCTCAAATGATCGAGGCGGGTTTGACGGATTTGGGTCGTTCCCTTGGCATGGAGATAGCGGTTAATTTCAATCCTTTCCGCACGCGGCAACGCATGGCCATCTTTGCTTCATTGGAATCTCATGCACCCGAGGGGATTCTGGAATCAGTGGATGAAGGCACTCTCAAAGCAGATCCCGTGATCATGGTTTCAAATCATTCCTCCATGAAGAAGCTTGCCAGAAAGCACCAAATACCATTCCGTCAGGTGGATTGGTCAAATCGCAAGCGAGCTGAAGAGGGAGCACTGGCGTTGATGGATAAGTATCAAGTGGACTTCATTGTCCTGGCCCGCTTCATGAAAATTCTTTCGCCGACTTTTGTGTGGCATTTCAAGAATCGTATTATCAATATTCATCCTTCTCTTTTGCCCAGTTTCCCTGGCCCTCAAGCCTACCGGCAGGCATACGAACACGGTGTCAAAATTGCTGGTGTGACCGCTCATTTCGTCAACATGCACCTTGATGAAGGCCCTATCATTGCTCAGGAGTCATTTTCCATTCGTCCCAACATGACTTTAAAGGATGTCGTTGCCAAGGGGCAGAAGATGGAAACCAAGGCACTTATTCGAGCGGTAAAACTATTTTTGAGTAAGCGATTGGATGTCCACTGGGGGACTGTCAAAGAGATTTGAAATGAATGGGAAACGTATCATTCGACTTATCTGGGCTGTCGTAGGAAGAATGATTCTCTACGGAGTCGCGCTCGTTTTAATTTTGAGTATCATCGTCAGCTGGAGGATGAAGCAGAGGGAATCCCAATGGGGTGGGAGAAGGGGGTGGAGGGGGAATCGTGAACCGGCACAGCGCACCATCCCACGTATCAACAAGGAGTATGATCTTTCCATCCAACAACAAATTCAAAATTACCCCCTGAATGTATGTCTGGTAGATGGAAACGCGCTGGACTATTATGGTCACTCGGTGGATTTTGATCACAATGGCATGGTGGTGCGTCTTTGTTCGGAAGATTGCCTGCGTGATTTTCGTGGTGATGCCACGTTTTACATCAGTCGACTACTGGAAGCTTCCCTGGCCAAATGATTCTTCTCGCTTGTCCGTTGAATTTATATCCAAAGACGGATAGACTACTCCCTGAAAATGATTGCAGGTAAAGTTCAGAAAAAAAACGAAGACGTCGTTGTCCGAAAGGGCGATGAGCGTTTGATTAAATTGACTTCCAGTGCGGTCGGCAAGGTATCCAAGCTATTGCAGCGTCAAGGGCGGCCAGAGGGCGTGCTGCGTGTGGCTGTAGTTGGCGGTGGTTGTTCCGGCCTTCAATACAAAATGGATCTACAAGATCGGCCTGCCAATCGGGATATTCTGGTTGAATCGGGTGGAGTCAAGGTGGTGGTGGATCCCAAAAGTGCCTTGTATGTAACAGGTTCCGAGCTTGACTATGCCGAAGCTCTGCAGGATGGTGGCTTCAAGGTCAACAACCCGAATGCGGCCACCAGTTGCTCCTGTGGAGAAAGTTTCAGCGCCTGAGGGCGATCTGGTATCATCTGCATGATTCAGCTTAATTATTACAAGATCCTTGGCCTGCCTGTTCAGCCTTGCATTGACGAAAGCGTGCTCAAGGCAAATTATCTGAAACTATCCGCCTCCGTTCACCCTGACCGGGAGGGGGAGCGTCCGCACGAGGATCCGGAGCAGCCGGATGCCGCTTTGGTCAATGAAGCTCAACGCATCCTTTCCCACACCCCGTCCCGATTGAAACACCTGCTTACCCTTCAAACTGGATCCGCGCCAGGTAATCTGCGTCAGGTGCCCGATGAGCTCGGAGATTTTTTCATGGAAATCGGAGCACTGCTTCACAAATTGGACACAATCATCAAAGACAAACCCGGTGAAGACGCCTCGGAATTATCTCGAATCCTGTTTTTGAAAAAAAGTATGAGCATTCGTCAGCTTGTTGAATCCATGCTGAAAAAAATTAATCAGCAAATTGATCGCTTGCAGTTACAGTTGGAATCTCTGAATGAGGGATGGAAGCTCATCGAGGCGGACCATACCATTTCTCCGGAGTTATCTGAGAACTTGACTCCGCTTTACCACGAATGGACGTTTTTCGAGCGTTGGCGTGGTCAATTGAGCGAACGCCTGCTTGAAATGACGGTTTGACTCAATGCACTCTGGACCTTTTATGAAATTGACCTACCTTTTTTCTACATGACGAAATCTAACCAGTCATTGCTCAAGATCGGTGATCGTACTTTCCACTCCAGGCTGCTGGCTGGCACAGGTAAGTTCTCTTCCTCCGAATTGATGCGTGAGGCGCTCGCAGCCAGTGAAACGGAGATTGTAACGGTTGCGTTGAGAAGAGCTGACTTGTCGGGGAAAAAAGACCCATTTGCCAATATCCTCGAATATATCGACTCGGATCGATACTTGCTGCTTCCCAACACCAGCGGAGCAATGGATGCCGACGAAGCCGTTCGTCTGGCTAGGTTGGCAGTTGCCGCGGGGTTGCCCAAGTGGGTGAAACTGGAAATTCATCCTGATCCTCGCTATCTCCTGCCGGATCCTATCGAAACCCTCAAAGCAGCGCAAACGTTAGTCAAAGAAGGGTTCACCGTGTTGCCCTACATCAATGCCGATCCTGTGTTGGCCAAGCGATTGCAGGAGGTCGGAACAGCCACTGTCATGCCATTGGGGGCGCCCATTGGGTCCAATCGAGGTATCGTAACACGCGACCAGATTCAAATCATCATCGAGCAGTCAGAAGTGCCTGTGGTGATTGACGCTGGCCTGGGGGCCCCCAGTCATGCATCCGAGGCCATGGAGTTGGGGGCTGATGCTGTGCTGATCAACACAGCGATCGCCGTATGCGATGACCCAGTGCGTATGGCAAAAGCATTTTGTAAAGCAGTCCAGGCTGGACGTGAGGCTTTCGAAATTGGTGCGGTGGATACTTCGCAAACGGCACAACCGACCAGCCCCTTAACTGCATTCCTTACCAAACCGTGATCGCATGAAGTCTTTGCTGAAACAAAACAGGGTTGCAGAAATATTCATCCAAGCTCAAAAACAGCGTATTCTTGTGGTAGGGGACGTCATGCTGGATCAATTCATCTGGGGAAATGTTTCGCGCATATCGCCTGAAGCCCCCGTGCCTGTCCTTGATTTTCGTCGCGAAAATTACATGCCCGGAGGAGCTGCCAACGTAGCTCGCAATCTTACCGCCTGGAATATTCATACCTCTGCTTATTCGGTGATCGGTAAAGACCACCCCGGTGAACAGCTGGGTGAGCAGCTTGTTCAATGGGGGGTCAAATGCTCGGGCTTAATACGGACAGGGGAGCGCACTACTGGCCTCAAAACAAGGATTGTTGCTCAGCGCCAGCAAATTGTTCGTGTCGATCGCGAGCAAAAAGATCTGCTCAACAAGGAATTAACAGAACGCCTTATTGCGAAGGTTGAAAAAGCTCTTTCGCCCAAGGTAGCTGCGGTGGTCCTTTGCGATTATGGGAAGGGAATCGTCACCCAGGAACTATTGGACCGAACGGTGGATCTTTGTCGTGACCGTGGTATCTGGTTGAGCATGGACCCCAAGCCAGTGCGTTCACTGCGATTGCATGGTCTGTCCCTGATGACGCCCAACCGCAAGGAAGCCTTTGCATTGGTGCAGCGCACCGAAACTCCTGGACCTGATAATCCACTCGAGGATAAAGCCTTGCTGGAAGTAGTTGCACTTCTCATGCAGAGGGCAAATCCTGCCATGATGCTTGTTACATTAGGAGAACACGGAATGCTTCTTTGTCGGCGCAATCAAAAGCCGTTTCATATCCCTACGATGGCAAAGGAGGTTTATGATGTTTCGGGTGCGGGTGACACGGCTATTGCTGCTTTTACTGTTGCCGTTGCCGGAGGGGCTTCTCCAATTGAATCGGCCATCGTTGCCAATCATGCAGCGGGTGTGGTTGTTGGTAAGGTAGGGACGGCGATTTCCAGTGTTGATGAATTATTGAGCACTTTTCCTCCAGATGACTGATCTAAAAAAAGCTGTTTTTCTGGATCGTGACGGAACACTGAACATAGAAAAATCGTACCTCTGTGACCCCGATCACTTGACTCTCTTTCCTGAGGTTGTTCCTGCGCTGACGCAACTGATGCAGCTTGGTTACAGGCTTTTCATCGTCACGAATCAATCTGGTATCGGTCGAGGATATTATACTCTGGAAGATATGCACCGCGTGAACGCCCGCCTGATCGAAACACTTCAACCTGAAGGAATCGAGTTTGATCGCATTTACTTTGCCCCTGAATCACCTGAAGAGCCAAGTTATGGAAGAAAGCCTTCACCAAACTTCCTGAAGGATGCTTCCCGGGAATTTGGCTTGCAACTGGATCAATCCTTCATGGTTGGAGATAAGCTATCAGATCTTGAGTGTGGTAAAAATGCAGGTGTCAGGGCATCAATTCTCATCCGAACCGGATATGGAGCGGAGACTGAGGCTAAGCTGGGATCGGGAAAGCATCCCTGGTGGATTGCTGATGATTTGCTCAATGTTGTGGAAATGATCCGGGCGAAGCACTGAGCACTTACCTTTCATGCAAGCAACCAAACAAAAAAAGTGAATCTTAATTTTACAACCTTGAATTGTTGAGTCACCTCCGGTAAGCATGGGCACTTAAAACATGGTTTCTACAACACAGACCACCGATATTGCTGGAGATACACTGAAGATTTCCAAGAAAACCAAACCCATTGTGGAGGACTTGGAGATCAAGGACGCGCAAATGATCTTCAACACCATCTGGACGGAGTTGGAACAGGAGCAGGGCCCAGAGAATCTCCGGTTCCCCAAGGAAATTATTCTATTAGGTGGAGCTCCAGGGGCTGGCAAGGGGACGCACACTCGATTCGTTCAGAAAGCTCGTGGCCTGACGTGTGATTCCATCGTGGTCAGTTCACTCCTCAACAGTCCAGAGTCCAGGCGAATCAAAAATTCAGGTGGTATGGTGGGGGATCGCGAGGTAATGGGTATCCTTTTCCGTAAACTACTTGAAAAAGACTACAGGGATGGTGCCATTCTCGATGGCTTTCCAAGGACCAAAGTTCAAGTGGAATGCTTGAAAGTTCTTGTAGATAAAATGAAGGAATTACGTGCCCGTTATTATGACACGCCATTACGTATCCATTTCAGGCAACCCACGATCCACATCATGGTCTTGTTTGTGGATGAAAAAACAAGTGTTGACCGACAAATCAAGCGAGGGAAGCAGATTGCCGAGCACAATGAAGAGGTCAAATCCACGGGAATAGGCGAAATCATCGAATTGCGAGCTACCGATTGTGATCCTGAGCTGGCAACGCGCCGTTATGGAGTGTTCAAGGAGCAAACCTGGGATGCTCTTCAATCCCTCAAACAGACTTTTTTCTATCATTTCATCAATGCGCAGGGATCGATTCAGGAAGTCGAACAAAATATCCTGAATGAGGTGCGTTATCAGAGTTTGCTGGAACTAGATCCAGAAACCTTCGATAGTCTGAGAGTCCTTCCCCTCGCAAGTGAGATTATCCTGCATGCGCGTCAGGACCTGGTAAAACGGCTGGACGCATATGCCTTGGAGCATCCCGAATTATTCCATCAGGTGATTCAGTTTGTTCAGGAGAAAATCCTTCCCATTGTTTTTCGCCACGCAATTTCAGGTCTGGCAACTGTAAATTCTGAGGATAAGCTCCTGCATGATGATCTGGCGATGGCCATATTAATCGATGTTTTCTCGGAAAGAGGTTTTCATGCTGTGGTGGATCTGCATCGCATTGAAATTCCTGAAAGCCTGGATTTAAAAACGGGGCAGATCAATTGTCGTGAAAAAAAGGTTTTTCGTATTTCAATTCGTTTTCAAGGTTCAGAGATTCGTCGTGGTTAGTTGTCGAATGGTTTGAATTCCAACTTAAAAACGCCATACATCATGAAATCAAGTATTCAGGTTGCATGTCCCACTTGCCGCCAGAAGGGAGTGTGGTTCAAAGGTGCCTTTGGACCGTTTTGTTCCAAGCGATGTAAATGGGTTGATTTAGGAAAGTGGTTTGAAGAAGAGATGCTGATTACCGAAAATCTGCGCCCTGATTTGTTTCAGGGTTACGGCGATCTACCACCCGGAATATACCTCGATGATCCTGGTCAGGATCCATATGGGCAGCGGTAGATTCATACATGTCTCACGAACTGAGTTTAGATTTCATGCCCGTTCTCTGCGGAGGCTTACTTGTTCATTCGCTCCAAGCCCCCCCCCTCTAGTAACTTGATTGACCCTCACAAAACGAGCAATTGATCCTCTTTCAAGTCTTGCGCCCTGATGTGAAAGTTTTAGTCTTTCGCAATGAACCTGAGAGCGACTTTCATTTTTGTCAATTTACTGAGCTGCTTGAGTGTATGGTCACAAATAGAGGATTTTCCACTCGTGCCTGGCGATATGGAGGTGCGTGTCTTTGCTCAAGAACCTCTTGTGCGTAATCCATGTGCGATCACTTTTGATTCAAAAGGAAGACTCTTCGTGGGGATGGGACCTCAATATCGACGCCCAAAACCTGAAACGGAGGGTGACAAGGTTTTCGTGCTTTATGATTCGGATCAAGATGGTGTCGCGGATGGACGCAAGGCATTTGCTGAGGGATTGAACAATATTCAGGGGATGGTCTGGCTGGGAGATCAGTTATGGATCGCAAATTCACCGGATCTGACCGTAGTGAGAGATTTGGATGGCGATGACGAGGCTGACGAGTATCTGCGTCTGTATACCGATCTCGGTAATATTGAACATGGACTTCACGGTTTGAATTGGGCGCCAGATGGAAAACTGTATATGTCCAAGGGAAACTCGAAAGGGCTGAATCAAGCACCAGACCGTATTGCACCCAAGGCCTTTCGAGAACTCTGGGGGATGTCTGCGTCAGAGGATGTTCCTGACTTTCCTGAACCCAGACTTTTCACCAAAACTACCTACAGGAATACGTTTCACGACCCCAATGATGACTGGGGCTTGAATGGCGGAGTGCTACGATGCAATCCAGATGGTTCAGGTTTGGAAATTGTCTCCAGGGGCATGCGCAACCCGTGGGACATTGCCTTCGATTCACAGTTCAACTGGATCGGAACGGACAATGATCAGAATCTGGGAGATAAATTATTTTCACCTTTTTACAGTGCCAATTTCGGTTGGGGCCATCCGTGGAGCTATGATTGGCTTGGTGATGATCACTTGCCGACGGCTCCCTCAGCTGGACCTCTCTTTGAAGGCTCCGGAACGGGGGTGGTTTTTTGTGATATAGAGGGTTATCCGGAGCATTATCGGGGTCTTTATTTGATCAATGACTGGTTGAAGCGCGAGGTTTATCTTTATAAACCTTACTGGAAAGGTGCCTGGATGCGTCCCTTGAATGAATCCCTCACGACCTTGGCGAGTGCGGGGAAGGGGCGCACGATGAAGGCGAGCTCAGGACGTCGATTTGATCCCGTTGATATTGAATTCGGACCTGATAAAGCGATTTATATTTCCAGTTGGGGACGCCAGTATGGGGCCTCGATGCGAGATGGTCGTATGGTAAACGAAGGAAGAATTTACAGGCTATGGCCCAAATCACTCGACACGTCAGCAACTGCATCAAGTGAGCTCTTCGCATCATTTTCTGAATTATCCACAAAGCAATTGATCAAACAATTGGCAAGCCACATGCAGGTCAGGCGCGTGGATGCGCAGAATGCTCTCGTCAAGCAGGGAAGTCAGGTTGTTCCTTATCTTAAAAAAGCCCTGGAAAAGGCTGAAGAAAGCAGCGCGATCGAAACCTGGTTACTATGGACTCTGGGGAGAATCGGACTCGATGACCGGAGTCTTGATGCCTTCTTTCAGGAGCAATGGCAAACTACCTTCAACCGTCGGCTGCAGTCTTTGAGGATTGTCGCATTTCAGGTGAAGGAACGGCATTCCAATGATTTTCCAGCCTACGCAGCGCTTGGGTTACGGGAAGAAAATGCAAGGTTGCGTCATGAATCTGTCCTTGGCTTACATCAATCAAAGGATAGTCGATGGAACAAGGAGTTGGTCCGTTTGCTTGCGCTGGAAGATGATCGGCTCGTGTATTATTCTGCCTGGCAGGCCATGCGGGATTTGTTCACGGCTTCTCAGCAAAAAGCGCTTCTTAAGCATCATCAACCTTCAGTGCGCAGAGCGGCTCTGCTCAGTTTGTTGGAAGACGATGCCTTGTCGGATCCCGAGATTCAGGAGATGACACGGGATGCAGATGCCACGTCGGCATTTCTGGCTCAAAAACGGTTGGGAGGAAAAGCCGCTCCCGTTATCAAGGGACCTGCTATCAGCCTTCCGACTGAAGATAAAGCATCGAAGGAACCAGACCTTCAAACTGAAGATGATCTTTCAATATTTGCGCTGGAGCTAGTCCGAGGTCTGGAAGCTGAATCAGGGAGAGATTACGAACAGGCTTCCCTTCAACAAGGAGTCACTGCCTATACCGACCGTCCGTATCGCTTGCTTCAAATTCCTGAGCAACTGGCGGGAGAAACCTTTATTCGAGGAGCCAATGCGGATGCGGATGCTGGAGAAGGAGCTGGAATGCAATTTGAATTACTCTTTCCATCCACCGTGTTTGTTGCCGATGATACAAGAGGTGAAAAAACTCCCGACTGGCTGAGTGCTTCCTTTACGGCCTCGGATATGTTCCTGCAAACGCAGGATTCCAGACACAGGCTTCATGCAGCAGATGTGCCTGCTGGATTGGTGAAACTTGGTTCCAACAAAGAAGGAGTGCAAGCGTCCAAGTCTGGCTACATTGTGATCATTCAACCTCAATTGCTGCAACCAGGAATCAAAACAACTCAAAATCAGGAGGTGCTTGGTCTTGTAGAAAAGGGCCAGGGTGACATTGCTCGTGGGCGGGCCTTGTTTCACCATCCCGGTGGTGTGCGATGCAGTGCCTGTCATCGTCTGGAGCAGCAGGGCAATGCCTTTGCCCCTGATTTGAAGGATATTTCTACTCGAGCTGACGCTGAAATGATCGTTCGGTCCATATTGGAACCCAGTGCAGAGATTACTGAGGGATTTGTTTCTCTAACCGTTGAGACAAAGGAAGGTGAAATGCATGAAGGACTGATTGTATCCGAATCGGGAAGAGTGCTCACTCTGGCCAATGCTTCAGGCCAAACGGTGGATATATTGAGGTCGGATATTGCCAAGAGAGAAAGCTCGAAATCTTCAGCCATGCCCGGTGGATTGGGTGATGTACTCTCACCCTTGCAGGTTGCCGACCTGGTTGCTTACTTGAAGGATGAGGGCGCCCATGGAGCTCATCAAGAAAGTGTGGTCTCATCGCTTTCGGTCTCATCGGTTGATGCTGCTGCAAATCTTCCTTCCAATGATCAAGTGATCAGAACTTCTGCAGAAAGCACTCGCCCTGCTGCTTTGGAGTTAAACTTTCTCAGCGATGGGGTGGACGTGCATTTGAATGGGCAGGCGATTGCAAGGTTTTATCATCAACACCCTCAGGTGCATCGCCCGTTCTGGGCGCACATCAAAACTCCAAGTGGTCGGCAGGTGACGCGTCGCTATCCTCCTATTGAAGGTTTAGATTCCACGGACCATCCTCACATGCACCCCGGCTTGTCTCTTGGATATGCTGTGTTGAACGATATTAATTTCTGGCACAATCGTGAAGGCAGGGTAGCACATAAAGGATATGATGATGTTTATGTGAACGCGGATAATGCGGGTTTTTCAGTCAGTCAGAGCTACCTTGACGGTGAGGGCGCTGAGATTTGTGAAGAAGTTACGCATTATAGCTTTCAGCCAAACGTCGATGGCTATCTATTGATGTGGGACACGCGTTACGCATCTGAAGATGAATTTTATTTCGGGGTGAAAGAAGAAATGGGTTTGGCGCTGAGAGTGGCGACACCATTGGTGGTCAAATCTGGGAGTGGTCGTATTCTCGCTTCTCACGGAGGAATCAATGAGTCAGGTACCTGGGGAAAGGTCGCAGATTGGTGGGATTATGCAGGAATGGTAGACCGGCATTTTATGGGGATACAATTAATGTCAGGTCCTGGGAATCCTGACATCTGGTCTCACAGCCGGGATTACGGTGTGCTGGTTGCGAATCCTTTTCCTGTGGATATCAAACCCAATCGAGATCACCAGACGATCATCAAGCGAGGGTCATCCTTGCGTTTACGGTTCGGTATTCAAATCCACGAGCATGGTCAGGTCGAAGACTTTCAACCCGAGAGGGCCTATCAACGTTACTTGAATGCAATGCTCAGATGACCAGACACAACTCCTTTTAGAGCGCCTCCAAGGTGTGTTGTCGTTTTGAAAATCTCCTCCAATGGGTATAGCCAACACTTTTCGCCAACTGAATGGCATCGTGGAAATTTGCGCCCACTTCTTCCGGGGCATGTGCATCCGACCCAAAAGTCAACGCGACCCCCATTTCCTGAGCCATCTGAAGCAAAGGAGGGCAGGGATACATCTCCTTGCAATCTTTTCTTAGTCCAGCTGTGTTGATCTCGATTGCGACATCATGGCTGCTGGCTGCTGCAAGGAACTGGCGATACCATGGGGCAGGATCTTTCTTGGGGCGGTAGTTGAATTTCTTGCAAAGGTCCGCATGGCCAATGATCTGATAAAGCCCCGAGCTTGCCGCTTGGGTTAAACGATCAAAGTAGGCTTCCCAGATAGTATCTACATCACCTTGCTCCCACTGATCTTTTTTATCAGGGTTGTCGATGTCGAATTCATCTGAGATGTAGTGGACAGATCCAATGAAATAGTCGAAAGATCCTTTGCTTTCCAATTCACGCACCCAGTCTTCATGCCCTGGAATGAAATCGACTTCCAAGGCCAACTTTACTTTCAGTCCTGGGTGATCCATCTGTGCCTTGCGAACGTTTTCCACATAAATATTCAGGTCCTCCAGGGCCATGTGCCAATTATCCCAGTCGCCACGGATCATCGGGTTGTGCTCTGAGAAACCGATTTCCGTGAGGCCTTTCTCCACAGCCTTGGCTGCAAGTTCCCAAGCTTCTCCTACTGCGTGGTGGCAGAGAGGTGTGTGCATGTGATAATCTGCGGGTAAACTCATGTTCTCGAACTCTTCTGCAAGCTTGGCATCTTGCCAAGTTTTTTATCAACAATGCTCCATTTTCCTGTTCGTTTTATCAGCTGAATTAATAAATTTTTCAAGCGATGGATTCGGCGATCTCCTCTGCCGGGTAGGTCCAGATCTCTGCCAGGGTTGGATGGTAGTGAGGTACCGAAGCAAAGGCTGCTGCGGTCATTTTCTGATGAATGGCCACCGCAACTTCATGGATCAGATCCCCCGCCATCGGCCCGGTGCATGCACCGCCCAGCAATTCCCCAGTCGTCGGATCGGCGATCAATTTGACGCTTCCATGTACCGCTTCCATGATCATGGATTTCCCGTGATCATTGAAGGGGTAATCTGCGGTGATGACCTGTCTACCTGCAGCCTTGGCTTCTTTTTCCGACATTCCGACCATGGCTACCTGTGGGTCAGTGAACACGACTGAGACCAGAACTCGATAGTCCATGGATTTCATCGACTCGGGGTTCAAGATGTTGTGTGCGGCGACCTCTCCCTGTTGAACGGCAATGTGCACAATTTCATGGGGGCCTGCACAATCACCGGCAGAATAGATATGCGGCACTTTCGTCTGCATCTGTAAATTGGTCTGGATGTGACCTTTTCCCACATCAAGGCCGGCCTTCTCAAGGTTCAGGAATTGAGTGTTGGGTTGCCTTCCAAGACCATGCAGGACTGCATCGGCAAAGAGAGTGTTTTCTTTGCCTTCCTGTTTGAAGGTAACAAATTTCTTGCCCCCCTTGATGCCTCCATCGATTAATTGCGTGTCGGTTAAAATGTGCATCCCTTCTTGCCGGAGTGACGCTTCCAGAGGAGTGATCATGTCTTCGTCAAAGGGCTTCAGGACATGTGAACTCCTCTGGATGACCGTGGTTTTGACCCCGAAACGTAAAAAGAATTGAGCTAATTCCAGAGAAACGGGACCTCCACCCAGAACAATGACCGATTCTGGAAGGCGCTGTAACTTGAGGACATCATCGCTGGTCCATGGTAATGAGGATTCAAGCGCAGGGATTGGCAGGGGGGATACTTTCGACCCGGTAGAGATCAGGATGGTCTGGGCGCTGACTGATTTGCCGTTCTCCAGCATCAGCGTGTGTGGGTCGCTGAATGTTGCCTTGCACTGAATCAATTCAAATCGCCCATCCTTCAATTGCTTTCTTCGGTAGGAGGCAAAGTCTTCGATCATGGCATTTTTTCTGGCCATGACTTTTTGGAAATCGAAACCGACAGCTGGAATCTTTAATCCCCATTTGTCACCATTTTCAGCAAGATGCTTCACCTCAGCTGCATAAAGCAGGGCCTTTGTTGGCATGCAGCCGCGCAGGATACAAAGACCTCCCAGTTCTTCGCCTCCATCGATGACTGCGGTCTTTAAACCACCCTCCGCAAGCGTCCGAGCGGCTGCATAACCTGCACTGCCACCCCCCAGGACAATAGTGTCGAAATCAAATGAATCTGTTTTCATATACCTTCGTACAACTTAGACCTTCACTGTTTCAAACACAATCTTACATGCTTTTGGATTATGCAGAGCATGTGCAGTCGTTGGCTGCGTCTTAAATAAAGTGCAAGCGCTTTTTCGTATATATAATTCAAGCTTGATTGGTTTTATTGGTTGTGATTCCGTTAAGCCAGATGAAGTATAATTGCTCCTCGCAGTGTTTGGCTTTCATATGGGGATTATGTCTCTTGTGTGGAAACATATTTCCGTCAGCATCAGTTTTTGGTGATGATTTTGTTCGAAGGATTGTGGGGGGGAAGGAAACTGAAGCAAATGAGTGGCCCTGGATGGTCGCACTTCTGAGCGTTGGTGAAGATAATCCGGCAGACAGCCAATTTTGTGGTGGAGCTTTGATTCACCCCTGGTGGGTCATCACCGCAAGTCATTGTTTGACCTCCGAGTCAGCTGATTCATTTGAAGTTGCAATCGGTATACGCGACTTACGCAACGATCCAGAAAAATCCTACCGGCGTATTGGAATTCAGGAAATTTACCTTCATCCGGCCTATGAGACAGCATTAGATCCCTCCATTGACGGAGATATTGCTCTCCTGCGACTTGCTGAGCCTGTCTTTGATATCCCTGTGTTGCCGCTTGTGCATCAGTATGAACTCATTCAACCGGGGGTGAACGGCACAGTGATAGGGTGGGGGAAGACAACAGATGGAGGACATGCCTCAGATGTTTTACTGGAAGTTGAACTCCCGATTGTTTCTCAAGAAGAGGCCAATGCAACAGAAGCTTACGATACTGATTTGAGCGCGGATATGCTTCCTGCTGGTTTTATTGAAGGAGGTAAGGATTCATGCGAGGGAGACAGCGGGGGGCCATTGGTAGTTCCCATGGAAAATGGGGAGTGGGGACTGGCTGGCATAGTCAGTTTTGGTTCTCCGTTGGGTTGTGCGGCACCCGATGCCCATGGGATTTACGCCAGTGTTCCCTATTTTTATGATGAGATAATGGGTTTGATGTATTCAAGCTATGACCAATGGCGACTGGAAAACCAATTGGAATCTATACAAGGAGATAAGGATGAGGACGGTATCCTTGATTTCGCCGAGTATGCCTTTGGAAGTGATCCCAGCAGTGGAGCCGATCGCCCTCAATTCAAATTTGTTCAAACCTCGGGTCCCACAGGAGAGTTGTTACCCGGTATCCAATTTAAACGGGCGCGAAATAATCAGGAAGTTCGTTATGTGGTGGAATCATCAATGGACTTGCAAACCTGGTCATCTGTTGAGGATGGAGCGTTCGATGCAACAAGCAACGAAGACTGGGTTTTCAAGACCTCCAACCCAATCGCAAGCCGGAAAGCGCAGTTCCTGCGCGTCCGCGTAGAACCACCAAGAGATGCCCCGGTACCCGAATTTTTTCAGCATGCGATTCGATTAAAAGGTAACCTAAACAATGTCCGGGATTTTGTTTATTCAGGTACCCAAACGGCCGAGTCAGTCACCCTTCAATACGCTGTGGATCAACTGTCATTTGAACCTAAAGTCACCATACTTGATGAATTGACAGGCCAAATGTTGTCGGTGGCTACTGAACATCAAGAGGGTGAAATCCGTCACACTTTCCTGAGTGCTCCTGGTAAGAGTTACCGTATTAGGCTTTCCGGTATACATGAAGGAGCAACAGGTAATTATCATTTTAATATTCCACCCATCGAACTCAGTGAGGATGCAAGCGATCTTGATATTGAAAGTATTGCCGTCGGTGATGTGGTTGCTGGCGTGCTTGAAGCTACTGACTTGATTGAACAGGGGGCATATGGTGATGATTATCTTTTAACAGGCTTGACTGCGGGTGATGTCATTCGAATCATCATGAAATCTGGCCCTGAAAACCCCGCTTTCTTGCCCACTATCCTTGTGTTCGATTGGGATTCCTTTAACGATGTTGTCGATTCCTTTGATCAGGAATCGAATGAGGTATCAGTCACATTCACTGCTCAGGAGGGTTTGGATTATTTGATCGCTGTTGGGCATTTGGATGAAAATCAAATTGGTGAATATATGCTGTCCGTAGAATTACAGTAGCTATTAAACGCAATGGAGATGCTCATCTGCTTTTGAGTTTGGAATAAGATTTGGCGAGTGATTCAGTGGAATATCCCAGTTGGTAAAGAAGTATTAACCTTCCCATCAAGACATATGTTTTCAATACGCCATTGGCAAAAAAACGGCGCGAGGAAGTGATGATGGTCGAATCTGCAAGTGCTATTCGTCCATGATACCTCAAAGCCTTGCACAATTCGAATTCTTCCATTAACGGAACTTTGGGGACCCCCCCTGATTGCTGAAGTATGTCCCTGCGAACAAAGATACCCTGATCTCCAAATACATAACCGCCAAAAAGGACACGAGTAAGACAACGGAATTTTGACCCGGTCATGAGCCAGTGTGCTTGATCGAATTGTTTCCAGAAGCCGCCTCCTGCCACATGATTATCCTTCAAACATCTCAGCATGGATTCAATCCCAAACGCTGGTAATTGCGTGTCTGCATGTAGAAAGAGGATCACGTCACCTGTTGCGACAGCGGCGCCATGATGCATTTGAGTTCCACGTCCTCTTGGAGATGAGATCGTTTGGAAAGGATGCTTTTTCGCCTGATCCAATGTTGCGTCAGTGCTCCCGCCGTCCGCAAGGATCCATTCAGCTTCCGGAGCTCGTCTTCTCAGGTGATAAGCAAGTGTCTCAATCTGATCCTGCTCATTGTATGTGGGGATTACGATCGAGACGCTTGGGTTTTTGGGTAATGGGATTCCTTTACGCTGACGCCTCCTCTCCAGCTGCCAGAGAACGAATCCAATGAAGGCCCAAAGAAAGTAAACACCCAGTGTGAGCAGCGCTCCCATGACGGCATCCTCGCCCGGGATCGCATAGATGCCGAGAAGGATCAGAGCAGAGCCTTCTCTCAATCCTGCTCCCCCAATACTGACAGGAAGTCCAGAAAAAATGGAAATAACCGGGAAAATCCATAATATATTCCACCATTCAAATGCATGCTGGCTGACAGCTTCTAAATTGAAAACCATCACAAGGCTCAGGCTCAAGTGGACGACAATAGCTGCACCAGCTGCCTTTAATGCGACTTGAGGATTGTTCCATAGAATCCCGGCGCTTCGTCGCAGTTGATTCAAGAAAAGGCCAAGCCTGGAGGTGCCCTGGCCTTTCCAGTGGCTCAATATCCACATGCTTCCAGCCAATATCCCTGTCAATCCGGTGGCCCAGAAAACAGGTAAACGCAATTGAATCCAGTCAAAACCATCAAAACCTCCTGTGAGGTAGCCAATCAAAGCCATAAATAATCCAAAAACCAATGCGCCGATCAATCCGAAAAAACGATCAAGGGGTGCTATTGCCAGAACATCTGTCAGAGAAAGGCGGTACCAACGAGAATAAACAACGGACTTAATAAAATCTCCTCCCGCTGTACCGAATAGAAATGTATTGAAACAATGGCCGATGCTGACGGCTCTCAATGTCGCTTCAGGATGAATTGTCAAATCGCTTAGTCTCAGCATCAGATGCCAGCGATAGGAGGCGAAAATAAGATTTATTGCGAAGGCGCAAACCGCCATGATTATCCACCTGAGATCTGCCCGCTTCAGTGAGTCTAAAAGTACGCCAGGTTCCAGGCGTTTGTAAACCATGAACAACAGAATACTGGATACAAGTAATCCAAATCCACGCATGGCAAGCAGCTTTGACTTGCTTGGGCTTTTCTTTACCCCCTCGGAAATGGATGCTTGTTCAGTTTGATTCATCGGTGATTTCCATCGCCAGTATTCGCCCTGTCGGACCAGGTTTTGCCAATAGATTCAAATTGTTCAGACAAAAACATATTTACAGGCTCCTGCATTAGCAAGGAGGATGTAAGGACTCCAAAGTTCTCCCAAAATAAACTTATGCCTTTTCAGTTGCACCCTGATTTAATAACACCCGTCACTTACCATGGAGCTGAAGAGACAAGAAGGATGCCACATCTTCCCACAGATAAAGGAATGGTCTCTTCAGGCCGCCTGAGAGGATTCTCGCGGTTTTCAATCTAACTTCCCCAGGTTCTTGTGACATGGAGCTGCAGTAGGAGCATAGTCCAAGTGCATGATGGTTTTATCAGATACGTTCGAAATATCGTTTCCGTTCCCAGTCAGTCACAGCGCTGGCGAAGGCCTTAGCCTCCAGTCGAGCCGTGTGGACGTAAAAGTCGACGACTTTGCTCCCCAGCACAGTTTTGGCCAAGGTGCTTTTGTTCAAAAGGTCTGTTGCCTGTTCCAGTGAGCTTGGCAGTGCAGGTAGAGACTCGTCGGGGTAAGCATTTCCCTCGTAGGCCTCGGGGCAACTTATCTTCTCTTCGATACCAGCTAATCCAGAGGCGATCATTGCCGCAAAAGCAAGGTAAGGATTGGCGTCCGCCCCGGGCATCCGATTTTCAATCCTGAAAGACTGACCATGACCGACAATCCTGAAACCGACCGTACGATTATCCATTGACCAAGCCATGCGCGTGGGAGCCCAGCTACCGGATTGATAGCGTTTGTAGGCATTGATGGATGGGGCGTAAAAAAGGCAGAGTTCCGGACTGTATTTCAGTAGACCTCCCAGAAAATGTTGAAACGTTTTACTAGGTTTCTTTTTTTGAAAATCCCAGAAGATATTTTTCCCGTTCTTCTGAAGGGATATGTGAATGTGGCAACTGTTGCCGGCTTCTTCTTCGGCGAATTTTGGGATGAAACTGGCGGATTTACCCCCATTGTGCGCGATGTCCTTGATGGCTTGTTTGAAAATGACGTGACGATCGGCAGTTTCAAGAGCCTCCGCGTATTCGACATTGACTTCGTGCTGGCCGCGACTCCATTCGCCCTTGCTGCATTCAACCGGAATGCCTGATGCAGTAAGCTCATTCCGCATGGTCCGAATGATGGATTCGTCACGTCCGGGCTGGAGAATATGGTAGTCTATTCTGTAGTCACTGGATGGACGCAGGTTTTGATAGCCAGCATCGAATGCCTCCGAGTAGGTTTGATCAAATAGCAGGAATTCGAGTTCGCTGGCCATGAAAGCCTTTATTTTTTGCTTACCCAGACGGTCCAACTGTTTCCTGAGAACTGAGCGTGGTGCTTCCTCCACTGGAGATCCATCGTGGTGCAGATAATCGCAGACTACCAGAGCTGTTCCTGATTGCCATGTGAGGATCTTGACGCTTTTTGTGTCAGGGCGCATTTCGAAATCACCAAATCCACGCTCCCAGTTTGCGACTTGAAATCCCTCCAACGGATCCATTTCCATATTGACCGCCAGCAGATAATTGCAGGCGTGTGTGCCGTGTTGCGCTACTTGATCCAAATAAAAGGCGCCAGTAAAACGTTTCCCAACCAATCGCCCAATGGCATCGGGGAAAGCCACAATCACGGTATCTATCTCCCCTTTGCGTATTTTTGATTTCAGCGTTTTTGTATCCATGATGTTTTTATTCGGCGATGAATATATTTTTAATTTCTGAATATCCATCAAGTGCATGCATTCCAAGGTCCCGTCCAATACCGCTTTGCTTGTAGCCTCCAAATGGAGCTTCGACGTGAACACTGGAATGAGTGTTGATGCTGAGTACGCCAGCTTCAACTGCCCGCGCGACTCTCAGAGCGCGTGAAAGCTGGTTTGTCCAAATCGATCCACTCAGTCCGTAGGGTGTGTCGTTGACTTCCTGCAGCATGGTTGCTTCATCTTTGAAACGCCTGATGCATACAACGGGGCCGAATATTTCATCTCTCCAGCAAGAATCTCCTACCTCTGGCTCCAGCACGACAGTGGGAGAGAGAAAATAGCCTCTTTCGAACGGGCGATGACCACCACTTGCTATCTGTCGGCCGGAGGAGCGTGCCTGTTCGATAAATGCTTCGGCGTTCTCTCGCTGAGATTTTGATACCATTGGTCCAATGTGCGTGGTTGCAAGTCCTGGATCATCGACTTTCAATTCGCTGGTGGCAGCGATGAAGCGATCCACGAACTCATCAAAAACGGCATCTTCGACAAATACCCTGCTTCGAGCGCAACAATCTTGTCCAGCATTGGCGAAAACGCTCATGGGCGAATCCGAGGCCGCGCTGTCGAGATCGGCATCGGCAAAAATAATATTTGGAGATTTCCCCCCTAATTCCAATGAAACTCTTTTGATGCCTTTTGCTGCCGATTCCATGATTCGAGCTCCACTTTGAGTTGAACCCGTAAAAGAAATTTTTCTGACATCAGGATGTCGGGAAAGGGCTTCTCCAATCAATCGACCCCTTCCTGGCACCACCTGAAGAATACCCTCTGGAAGCCCTGCTTCAATGGCCAGTTTCCCCAGGCCGAGTGCGGTAAGGGGAGAAAGAGAGGAAGGCTTGAGTATTACCGTGTTGCCTGCGGCTAATGCGGGTGCCACCTTCCAGCAGGCAATGGGGAAGGGGAAGTTCCAAGGCACAATGGCTGCTACTACGCCCATAGGCTCTCGCAGCGTCATGTTGAGGCCTTTTTTTGAGACAGGGATCGTGTGACCAAAGTACTTCCCTACTGCACCTGCATAATATTCAAAAATACGAGCTCCTAATTCAATTTCGTCTTTTGCGTCTTGGGCGGGCTTTCCGATATTTTGTGTCTCCCAACGGGCAAGGGTATCTTTTTGTTGGCGGATGGCATGTGCAATGGCATACAGCATGTCCGCCCTCTCATTAGGGCTGCGTTGCCTCCAGCCGTTGAATGCAGATTTTGCTCCCTGAACAGCCATTTCCAATTCTTCCAGACCGGCTGCCTGCACCTCCACGAAAACTTCTTCCGTAGTCGGGTTTGTTTGAGGAATCAGTTCATTGCCCTTTGGCCCAATGGAATGACCGTTGATGAATGGGCTTGTGATCAATGACTTCATAATAGCGTTTGGTAGAGTCCCCGAAAGTCTTCCTCTTCCATCCTTATCGGATTTGTCAGGTGGCAGCTGTCTTTCATGGCAAGCTGTGCCAGCGGGACAATATGTTCTTGTCTTACCCCATGATGGGACAATCCCAGTTGAACTCCTGATTCAGCGATCAATTGGTCTACCCAATTGATCGCTGCTCTGTCTGCTGATGGATCAGCCAAATCAATGACATTCAATCCGGCTGATAATCCGATCCTTCGATAGAGTCCTGGTTGCTTGCCGCTATTCCATCTCATGACTTCCGTGAGGCACAGTGCATTGGCCAATCCGTGGTGTAATCCGCATAGACTTGAAAGGGGATGAGCCATCGAATGAGTGGCGCCGAGATCCTTCTGGAATGCAATGCCACCCATCAAGGCAGCCAGCTGCATGCCACCTCTTGCTTCGAGGTCGGATCCGTTTCTCACGGATTGAATCAGGTTCTTTGCAATGAGGTGGATTCCTTCCAGCGCGATCCCATCACAAAGCGGCTGTGTGACAGGTGAGGTGAAGGATTCGATACAATGGGTTAATGCATCCAGCCCTGTTGCTGCAGTCAATTTGGCCGGGAGTGAAACTGTGATTCTCGGATCAAGTATGACCAAGTCTGCCAGCAGCTTGGCATGGAAAATGACGGCTTTTGTGTTTGTCGATTGTAATGTGATGACACTACTGCGTCCAACTTCACTCCCGGTTCCGGCAGTCGTTGGTATGGCTATGAAGGGTGGTAACTGATCCCATTCCCCCCGCCCCAGCATTGCCTGATCCTGCAGCTGAAAATCTGAGCATTGAATTTTCAAGCGACAGACTTTGGCAACATCCAAAGCGCTCCCTCCACCCAAACCAATAATGCCATCGCAGTCGGCTGCTTGATATGCCTGAGCCGCACCGCTGACATCTGCCTCCAGCGGATTGGGATGCACATCACGGAAAATAGTGGTCGGGGTATTTTTCAGCGCATCTTCAAGCATACCAAAAGCATCGGTTTCTGGCAGAAATTTATCACATACCACCAAAGGGCGCTTGATTTGAAAACGCCTGAGATCGCTTTCGATTTCGTCTAAAACATCTACACCGAACCGAACCGGGGTAGGAAAGGAAAACGCGGCTTCTGTGCGCATATTGAATGATTTATATGGCTAGATATTTCACAAAGTTTTGAATGATTGTATGGGTTGGGCTGGGATCTTTCATGGTATCGATGCGATGCGCCAGATCAAACGAAACCTGTTCCTTCCACTGTGCAACGCGTGGAGTCCACAGGTATTTGATGATTTCCTCAGTGAATTCCGGATGAAATTGAACTCCGTACAATAGATTCTGAAATTTGAAAGCCTGAATCTGCGTGAGTTCGCTTCCCGCCATTCGATGGCAATTGGGAGGGAGCTCAGGTACATAATCCGCGTGTCCACTAATGGCTTTGAACTTGGTCCTCATGCCTTTGAAAAGCAGGCATGCGCGTCCAGTTGGCGTGAGTTCAATTTCGGTGTTCATCAGTTGCAGACCCTCTGGATGCGTCTGGACTTGCCCTCTTAGAAAACGAGCGATCATTTGATGGCCGTAGCATACACCAAGCACAGGGATGCGATGCATCAAGCAACTGCGCAGGAAAAGGAGCAGATTCTGATTGGCAGCCTCGTTTGCCATGGCGCTGCTGGGAGAACCTGAGATAATCACCCCATGTATGTCTCGATCGATCGCTTTGTCCAGATCATCTTCGATGTGACAGGCGTGGAGATCAACGCCTTCCGCGCCTTTGAGTGCGTTTGAAAACCATTTCGGTACACTGCGCAATGCATGGCCTTCTGGATAATCTGAAGTCCAGGATACGGCGTCTACTAAAAGGATTTGCTTGGACCTCATACGATTCTTTTTGTCAGACTTAAGACTCATTCTTTATTTTATTTTAATTGATCTTCTATTGGATCGTTGCCGCCTTCGCTGCCAATGTGTTTTCGGCTCAGCGCCTTGCTTTGAAGCACGTTACTGTATTCCGGATATGTGACAGCATAAGGAAACCCCTGTCCCGTACCGGCGGCTCCAAAACGTCCTTTTTTATCCAGGGCTATAAAATTTATATGCAGATCTTCGATGGGTCTTCCATCCAATCTGGCGATGCGTCGGATTGTTTCTGAACAAGCCTCCTCAGGCGTCAAACCCTGTCGCATGTATTCAACCACCATGAATGAACCGCAAAAGCGCATGATGTTCTCGCCCACACCGGTTGCGCCCGCAGCTCCAATTTCGTTGTCTACATAGAGGCCACTTCCCAAGATGGGGGAGTCTCCGACCCGGCCGGGCATCTTGTAGGCCAGACCACTGGTAGAACAACCTCCAGCCAGCGTGCCATCTTTATCAAGTCCAACCAAGGCGATTGTGTCATGATTATCCTTGCCCGCCTCCATTTTGCGCTTTTCACGTCTCCAATTGCGCCATTCCTTGCGCTGTTTGCTCGTGAGAAGGTTCTTTGGCGTAAATCCCTGTTCGAGCGCGAATTTTTTTGCGCCTTCACCCACAAGCATGACGTGTGGAGTCTTTTCCATGACAGCTCTTGCTACTGAAATGGGATGTGCAATGTCCTCAATGCCTCCTACACTTCCAGCTTTAGCACCTGGCCCATGCATGATGCAGGCGTCGAGTTGTACCTTCCCGGCTGCGTTGGGTTTGCCGCCATCTCCGACTGATGCATTGCTTTGATCTGATTCAGTCAATCGAATGCCTTCCTCGACTGCGTCCAGAATCGATCCACCCGCTTCAAATTTCCTCAAAGAGGCTTCATTGGCGGTTTGCCCAAAATTCCATGTGGACACAAACACCGGCCTCTTACCTGCAAGGTGAGAGTGTGGTTCGCTTTGGGTGATGGTCTGGGACATGACGCCACCTGCGACCGTCATCACGCCTTTAGATAGGAATCCACGTCTGGTGCAATGTTTCATCTTAAATATGGATAAGGATACAAGCCCTTTTTGGCAAACCAATTTGATTTATAAGGGTCAGACATAACTATTGATTCAATACGTCAATAGTTATGTCGGACCCTTATAGGCGAGATTGAAAATCCCGTAATGAGTGAGAAATTATTCTCTTCAGATGAGTAATCCGACAAGGGTGGCCGTGAGGTAGCAGGCTAAAAGGCCTGCAAACATTGACCATAAACCCATTTTGGCAAATTCACTCCTTCGTTCGGGGACCAATGCACTCAGTCCACCAATTTGAACTGCGACACTTCCAAAATTGGCGAATCCGCAAAGTGCGTAGCTTGCAATGAGAAAACTACGAGCGTCCAGAGTATCTTTATTTTCGGTCAGGGACAGGTAGCCGAATAACTCGTTTAATACGATCCGCTCACCCAGCATACTGCCAACCAGCGTGCTGTGTTCCCAGGGAATGCCCATGAGCCATGCAAACGGAGCGTTGATCCAACCGAAGATTACTTCAAGAGAAATGGGTTGATTGACCCCCCATCGCATTTGAGGCCATTGAAGGATGAAGTTCAGGAGTGCTACCAGGGCGACAAATGCCAGGACCATTGCCATCACATTCAGTGCAAGCATCCCTCCATCCTTCGCTCCGTGGCAGATGGCATCGATGCTATTGGAGGATCTCTTTTGTAAATCCAGATTTGATTCGCTTGAGTGCTTGCTCTTTTCTGTTTCGGGTACCATGATTTTTGCAATCACCAGCGCTGCAGGAGCACTCATGAGTGAGGCAGTGACCAGGTGCCCTGCAAGCTCAGGGAAACCAGCAGCTCGGCCGAATTGCGCATATACGGCCAGCACGCCCCCTGCGATGGTTGCCATTCCTCCGGTCATCAGAGCCATGAGCTCGCTCTGTGTCATATGCTTGATGTAAGGTTTGATCAACAGTGGAGCTTCTGTGTGACCGACAAAGCAGTTTGCAACTGTCGCCAGTGTCTCGCTTCCTGACGTGCCCATCAACTTTCGCATGATCATGGCCATGCAACGCACGGCCCATTGGAGCACTCCCCAGTGGTAAAGAAGGGAGGACAGAGCGCCGACAACAATGATGGTAGCAGTAATGGAAACCGCAAAGATGAAACTGTTTCCCTGCCCGAAGCTGGCTTCCAATTGAGATGCACTGGCCAGTGGGCCGAATATAAGTGCCGCTCCCTCTTGCGAAACATCGTTCAATTTCATCACCATTTTTTGTGCGATATTAAACGCCTTGAGTCCAAAAGATGTTTTCAGGATCAGGATGCCAATAAGAAGTTGGAGTCCAAGACCCCAGAGAACGATTCGTGTTGGAAACGCCTTGCGGTTGCGCGAGCACAGCCATGCCAGGCCAATGATGCATAGCATCCCGAAAAGACTGTGTAGCAGCTGCATGATCGTTTTGTCTTTTTAATGGATGTAAAGGGGGCTTTGCGGTGGACTAAAAATCGTATTGATGGATGTTGTCCTTGGTGAAAACCAGGATATCTCCGAGCAATACCTGGTCGCCTGCAATTTTCTTTTTGCCCAGCTTGCCTGCATCGAAGGAAGTGTCACCTTGCTTTAATTTTCCGGTGGCAAGTGCTTCGCCAACTTTGATTGTCAGGTACCCCAGTTCGGCGGTATTCCATAAAACAACCGATTTAACCGTGCCACCCTCAACATATGATCTCATGCTGTTAGGTGTGGCAAGTCCAGTGACCATCACCTGACCTGTCTTGCCTGCTTGCTTGACTGCTTCGGCAGCACCCGGAAAAGAGACTGAGCTGATGCCAAAGAACCCCTTGATATCAGGATATGCTTTCATGAGGTCCTGTGTGACCTTGAAGGCCAGTTTCTGGTCTTCATCCGATGGCTTGATGGCTACCAAATTCAGATTAGGATACTTCTGGTCTATATGCGTCTTCATGTGCTCAATCCAGACATTCTGATTTGCAGCAGTCAAGAATGCTGTCACGATAGCAACATCAGCTCTCGTTTCGGGGCCTCCAAGATCTTGGACCATCGTATTGACCATTCCGTGAGCAATGGCTTCAGCGGTCGCCTGGTTCACGAAGAAATCACGGGAATCCTGAATTGCATCTGCATCCCATGAGAGGACATGGATGCCCCTTTCTCTTGCCTTCCTCAACGCGGGAGCCACGACATTTGGATCATTGGGGGAAACTGCGATTACATCCACACCTTTCAAAGTGTACTGCTCAATCATGGATGCCTGTTTTTCGGGTGATCCATCGGTTGGTCCATCGTAAATCAACTCCACATTACCAAGTTCCATTGCGGCTTCCTCAGCTCCTTTGGCACACGAGGTGAAGTAAGGAAGTCCCTTTTTTTTGGGGATCAGGCAAATGGTGATTTTCTTTTTATTGTTATCTTTTGAAACTGATTGAGTTGAAGATGCATCAGAAGGTGGGGTTGGGCTGCATGCAGTGAAAAGGAAGGTTATTCCTGCAAGAAGCGAGATTACAATAAATCGATGATGCATTTTCCTTGGGTTTGACTTTTTCATGATGAGTTTTGTTTATGACGTAAAAGTTTTTGGAACACAACCGAAACAATCAGGAGTAACCCCAGAACGATCAGGATGAATTCATCCCGATTCCAATGCCAACTGACGAACTCGCGTGTCTCGTGAATAAGAAGAAGTCCAAGACAGGTGCCCACCAACGTGCCGCGTCCCCCGAAAATACTCACACCTCCAATGACCACGGCGGTGATGACTCCCAATTCAATTCCCGTTCCAATATCCGCTTTGGCTGTATTGCGGCGGGCCACGAAAAGCAAAGCCGCCAGCGCCGAGGCGAAGCCGGAAAAGGTGTAAAGGCCAATCAGAATGCGATTGACATGGATTCCTGAAAAGCGTGAAGCGGTTTCGTTGTTTCCGATGGCATAAACATGAACCCCCAATGCGCGCCTGTGTATCACCCAGAAAACTGAAACAAACATGATGAAAAATACCCAAGCGGCAAAAGGTAGGTTCAACCATTCATCCTGACCAAGGCGTGTGAAGCCAACGGGGAAACCCGATACAGGCTTTGCCTGACTGATGCCCTCTGCGATCCCGCGATAGGTAGCCATGGTTGCCAGCGTTATGATCAGGGGATGGACTCTCATGCGAGCGATGAAAAACCCGTTCAGAAATCCACCAAGCGTGCCAGTCAATAGCGCCGCACCGCAAGCCAGAGGCATTGACGAACCCGCCTGAAACAACATGCCGGCAGTGATGGCACTCAAGCTCATGATGGAGCCCACTGAAAGATCGATGCCTGCCGTGAGGATAATAAGCGTCATGGGTATTGCCATGATGGCGAGTTCCCATATGTGACTCGAAAGACTGCGTTGAACCTCCCATTGCAGGAATGACGGATCAAGTTGGCTGATCAGGGCAAAAAGCGTGATTATCAGGCAGCTCAGAAAAGTCTCAGGCAAGCTCAGGATTCGCAGGAAGATCGCTCTCATTATTTTTTGTGATTTGAAATCCAGTGGTCTGCAAGAATAGCTCCCAGGATAAACAAACCTTGAATGGCTCGAGACCAATAGGTGGCGTGTTCTCCGAGTTTTAAAAAAATGAGCACCGTTGAAATCATGGTCATCAGCGCGACACCACACAGAACACCACTCAAGGTACCGACTCCGCCATTCACCGAGACGCCTCCTACAACGACGCAAGTCACCACCAGTAATTCAGTGCCAACACCAATCCCCGAATCCACTACGGACAACTGAGGTACACTGACCAGCGTTGCCACGGCGGTGAGCAAACCAGTCCAGGCAAAAACAAAGAGCTTGATGGATTTAATGGAAAGTCCCGCAAGTTGAGCCGCCTGAGGATTACTGCCTGTCGCATAGATGCGTCGACCTATGGGAGTGCGGTGGATGAGCCACATGGTCACAGCCAGGACACAGGCCGTCGTCCATAAGCTGAGCGGTATGGATAAGATGGTGCCTGTCCCCAGAAAACGTATTTCTTCGGGAAGGTCCGTGATCCAGGCGCCGTTCATGATGATTTCGGTCAAGCCCCTGAGAGTCGTCAACATTCCCAGGGTCACGATGATGGAAGGAACCCCCACATATGCCACCAGCAAGCCGTTGAAAAGACCCATTCCGATGCCGATCAACAAGGTCAGGGCGATAGCCACATGTGGCGGAAGTTGAGCTCTCGATGCTGAAACCATGATTCCCATGCTCGCTGCCAGGACTCCCATCATGGAACCCACTGAAATATCGATTTCACCTGCTACCAATACAAGCATGACTCCGCAACTGATGATGCATACCGGAGCCGCTTGCACTGCAATGTCCCGCAGGTTTTGTGCGCTGAGGAATGCTGGGTTGATCGAGCTCACAACCGTGGTCAGTAGTCCGATAAACAAAAACAAACCGATCGCTCTATGCCTTAGAAGGTAGGTAATCATGCGAAGCCATCCAGATATTTTTCTGGTATCATCCCTTTGATTCATGACGATTGCTTTGCCTCCTCTGGAAGTGAGAGCTTGAGAAGCTTCTCCTGGTTGGCCTCTTCCCTTGCTAATTCTCCGCTGACGTGGCCTTTGGTTATCACCAGGATACGATCCGACAAGGATAGTATCTCTGGTAATTCCGAGGATATTAAAAGCACTGCAGAACCTTGTTTCGCCAGCTCAATAATCATTCGATGCACTTCGCTTTTTGCTCCTACATCGACTCCACGGGTGGGTTCATCCAATATGAATAAGCTCGGGTTTCGGTGTATCCACTTACCCAGAACGATTTTTTGTTGATTACCTCCCGACAACGCACTGGCCGGGTTGTCGGGTGAACCGGTTTTGATACCGAGTTTCGAGATGAGATGGCCTGATATGGATCGCATCTGCGACCGATCCAAACCCGTCATTCCTTGGAAATTATTGAGTGAAGGAAGTAATAAATTTGTTTCCACCGAGAGAGGGAGAGCCAGCCCTTGACGCTGCCTGTCTTCAGGAACCATCGCGATGCCTAAATCAATGGCTTTTCGAATGCTATGACTTTGCAACTTTTTTCCGTTAAAAAGAATCTCTCCAGTATCGAATTCATCGATTCCAAAAATAGCTCGAGCGATTTCCGAGCGGCCGGCACCCACGAGTCCGGACATGCCCAGGATTTCTCCTGCATGGATCTTCAAATGGATGTCATCGTAAGCGGGAGTGCGTGAAAGAGCCTTTAATTCTAGAACGGGTTTATTCTTAGTGAGATCTGTATCCACTGGCCGCTGGCGACTCGGGTAAGCAACCTTTCTTCCGACCATTTGCTGGATCAATGCGTCCTCCGATAAGTCTTTTGACGATTGTGTGCTGACGAGTAGTCCATCGCGCAGCACGCTGATCCAATCCGCCAACTGGAAAACCTCTTCCAGTCGATGGCTTACATAAAGAATACCGACTCCCCGGTTCTTGAGTGATATTACTGTTTTGAACAGTGCGTCACTCTCTCGGGTCGTCAGCGAAGCAGTTGGTTCGTCGAGAATGATGATTCGGCATTGATTGAAAAGAGCGCGTGCAATACTCACCATTTGCCGTTGCGCCAGCGCCATTTCTCCCACGGGTTGATTCAATGGCAAATCCTCTCCCAATGAGTCGAGGATATCCCTAGTCTGTTGCTTCATTGAAGCAGTATTCAGCCAAGTGCCCATTCCAGAAGATAGTTCACGGCCTGCGTATAAATTATCTACGATATTTAAATCCGGAAAAACCACTGGCTCCTGATGGACCGCTACAATACCTTTTGATTCCATCTCCTGCACTTTTCCAAGAGATAAGTGGCTTCCATTCCACTGAACAAGGCCTTGGTCCGGAGTTTCAACGCCGCTCAGGATTTTGATCAGGGTGGATTTACCTGCGCCGTTTTCCCCGCATAGTGCATGGATACCACCTGCGTGTATTTTCAGTGAGACATTCTTCAGAGCATGCGTTCCTCCGTAGGATTTACTGAGGTTCTGTGTGGTGAGTGACGGCATGTCAGGATCACGCATAGGAAGTTTTGGTGTTCCATCCCAAATCTTGCCTTCGTTGTTTTCTTTCCTGAGTGATGGATCTTTCATAACCGCTTTCAGAGTAAGCTTCCAACGGATCTGTATGTAATCCCTTCTCTTTTCTCCACGATGCCAATGCGCCTGTGACATCTGTCATAAAGGCGCGCTGCAAGCATTGCTCTGCACGTATGATGTCTCCTTTGGCCTGATTTATACGCAGTGCTTTCCACGGCACCAGTGCAGCCTTGGCGTAAAGTTCCTGAGCCCAGGTGACGGTCTGGATCATGGCTGGTATTTTGGGTTTGAGATTGTGTGATTGATCCACCATGTATGCAATTTCAGGCCTGTTCTCTGTTTCTCTATGGTATGCAAGGATTTCAGTGAATATTCGAAACACTTGATATGGATCAATGGATCCTAGGGTAAGATCGTCATCGGCATACCTGCGGTCATTGAAATGGAAACCACCCAAGCGCTCCTCATCAAGCAACCAGGCAACGATTTGCTCAATATTCTGAGAAGCATAGTGATGCCCGGTATCAACCAGTACTTTTGCTTGAGGTCCTGTTTTTTGAGCCAGGCACAAGGCCATGCCCCAGTCAGCTATATCGGTATGATAAAAAGCTGGCTCAAATGGTTTGTATTCGATGAGCATTTTCTGGCCGGGGGAAAGGGATTGGTGGCATTTATCAAGATTTGACTCAAACAATTGTTTCCGTAATCGAATACTGTCCTGCCCCGGATAATTGGTGCCATCAGCAAACCAGAAGGTGATGTTGTCGCTGTTGCATTCGGTAGCAATGCGGATACTTCTCAAACAGTGATCCAGTGCTTTTTTTCGGATATCCGGCGAGGGATTCCCGAAGGAACCGAGTTTAAATTGCTGATCCTGAAATAGATTGGGATTGATACTGCCAATCCTGATCCCTTCACTCGAGGCGCTTTTGACAACTTTGCCCGGCAAATTTTCATCTGAAAAATCCCATAAAACATGCACTGCCATCGATGAAGAGGCCTTTGTGAGGCGGTGAACGGTTGCAGCATCTTTGATTTTGTCGTAAATATCGATGGCGGCCGCGTCCTGGTGAAATTTGCCAAAGCGAGTACCGGTATCGGCAAAGCCCCAGGAGGGTAGTTCTATATCCAGGCCATCCAACGCCTGATGTACACATTCCGTTACATGGAGATTCATAGCGAAATCCCACTCTAAAGGAGCCGCAACAAACATAGAAGCAAAAGCATGCGATACATCTATAACGGATTAGGTTCTCTTTTTGTAGTTCTTGCCTTTCTGGGGCTTTTTCTTCCCCTGTTGCCGACGACACCTTTCTTACTGCTGGCTGCGGCCTGCTACGGTCGTGGGTCAGAACGCTTTTACCGGTGGTTGATGGAACATCCCTGGTTTGGAGAAACCATTCGGCGCTATCAATCTGGTCATGGCATTCCCAGAAAAGCTCGTAACAAGACCCTGGCGATACTATGGGGCACGCTTTTTATTTCAGCCTTGTTTGTAAGAGACCGACCCTGGCTGCATCTGATTCTTTTGTCTGTGGGGGTAGGGGTTACCTGGTACCTCATGCGATTGCCGCTGGATGAAGACATGAGCAGTAAGTAGCAGGGATATACTGGGTCACTCCTCATGGGAATTTAATCATCTCAAGATTGTGTGTCCTGAGCCTTTGTGTTATGCACTCCATCAATCAATTTGCGTAATGAATTTGCTTTTGAAAAAACGGGGATCGCTTGCATCCCGGCACTCATGGTGGCTCATGTCTGTTTGGGTTTACGCCACTGCGGGGCTGTGTTCGATTGGCCTCGCTCAGCCCTCCACGCCTGATCAGGCAGCTTCTGCGCTCAATGCCGGGAATGTGCCAGACCCTTACTCCACATTTCAGGCGGGCGTGCGGATGTTTGAAGGAGATTTTTTTCATCAAGCCGGGGAAATATTCGATCAGTGGCTTCAGTTTTTTCCTGATCATGAATTGCATCAAAACGTCTCCGAATATGCAATCTGGGCCCGCGGAGAGCATGCGGTTTCTGAATCGGACTACAGCAAGGCGGCTGTATCCTTTTCCCAATTGCTGCGTGACTACCCGCAGTCCAAACATAGGCTTGACCATGCCTTTGGCGAGGCGTGGAGCCGTTTTTACCTTCAGCAATATGAGCGAGTGGCCGAGTTGTTGACTGATGAAAATGCCCCATACACCCAAGCCGTGCTGAAAACAGAGACGACGGGTGATCCCCGGGCGACGTCTCTGCGCCTGAAAGGACAGTTACTGCTAGCTGAAACCTGGTTGAAGACAGGACAATTCGATCGCACCAAAGGCATCCTGGACAGTGTGCCGGACTGGTCACTCAGTGATGAACTCGTCTGGCGGCGTGAATTTCTTCTGACACAACTGCTGCTAAAAGAAGGTGATCTTGTCGAAGCACGACAAAGTGCCTCCCGCCTGCTCGCATGGGCCAGAAGTATTGAATCGATTGATTGGATTGCGGAATCAGTTGCCCTGAAGGGAGATGTTCTCAAATCGAATGGCCAACTTGAAGCCGCTCTTGAAACCTATCAGGACAACCTTGCCCCCAGTATTCCTGAATCACGCAGGAGAGAAGCTCGCTTGAAAATTATAGAATTGAATTTTCTCAATGAAGAAAATGCAACCGTTCTGGAGTTATTGTCTGGAATGCTCAATCAATCATCCTCTGATGCTTCTTTGGATATCGTTTTGCTAACCTTGGCGGAACTTCACCTCAAGCAATATTACCAGCCGGCCAAATCACCTGAATCTGAATTGAGCCTGTCGCTCAGTCCTGGGGATTTACTCATGGTTGCGAGAAAGCATATCGATACGCTGTTACTAGATTATCCTGTTTCTACCTATCGCAGCCGAGGTTATTACGCGCTGGGATGGTGCCTTTGGGAGCTTGGAGAATATCCATTGAGTCTGGATGCCTTTACACAAGCTGCGGTGGGGCTTGAGAAATCAATGGAACATGCCGAGTGTCTTTTCAAACAAGCAGACGTTCAACTCAAATTAGGGCAAGCCGATTCTGCGCTCACGCTTTACAAAACATTACTCACCGAATATCAGAACTATGATGATGTTCGCGTACAACTATTTGAACAGGCGCTCTACCAGATGTTGCGTGCCGCCATTGATGCAGAAGTATTGGAGGATGCGGAATGGGCTGCTCAGCGCATCATACATTCTTATCCCAATGGCCCCCTCTCTCAGCGCAGTCGTTTGTTGCTTGGGCAACGTTTGATCCATCTGGACCAAATTTCTGAGGCCCGTGACAGGTTTTTAAAATTGATCGAGCAGTTTGGCGAATTCACCTTAAGAGCAGAAGTGGACCTCGCATTGGCGCACACTTATGAACGGGAAGGTGCCTGGGCTTCCGCATTGACCTCCTATGAACAATGGCTGGAAAAATACAAAGACAGCCCTGACCGCGCACGTGCAGAATATGCCCTGGCGTGGGTGCATGACCGACTTGATCACACTGAAAGGGCTCTCGCCTTGTTTCAGCAATTTGTAAGGGTTCATGAACAGCATGCGTTTGTGCCGCTCGCTCAGAACTGGATCGCGGATTACTACTTCAATCGGGGTTTATTCCGTGAAGCTGAGGCAGCCTATGGTAAAATTGCCGATGAATTCGAACAATCCACAGAGGAACAAAAAGAACAGTCCATTTTGATGATGGGGAAATGCCAGTTTCGCCTTCGAAACTTCACCAGAGTGATTGAGCTTTTAACTCCCTTGAGTGACAGTTTAACTGATAAAGTCAAAGCTGGGGAAGAAATTGACAGAGACTTCGGTGGGGAAGTCTTCCTCAGCTTGGGAGATGCGCATTTTGCGCATGCCCGTGAGTCTGAAGTTGGAAGCCAGGAGCAGACAGAGCGGGCTGGGGCGGCCACAAATGCATACATTGCGGTCTATGCAGTGCACCGACCCAATCGATGGGAGGCCACTGCATGGGGGAGATCTGGTGATTTGAAATACTACCTTGGAGAAGAATATCAGGAGGCAATTCAGGATTACGGTTTTGCCCTCGGGTTCGAAAATGTAAGTATCTCCATGCGCAGTCAGCTGGAATACTCTCTCGGCCAAGTGAAAGAGCGGATGGCCGAGGTGGATCCTGAGGACCAGCAGAAACAACTCAACGAGCAGGCACTGCAGCATTTCCTCAGTATTGTTTACCTGAAGAATTTGAAAAAGGGAGAAAACCCAGATGCTTTTTGGGTGCGCAAAGCAGGAATCAAGGTGATGGAAATGCTGGAACGAACTCGTAATTGGGAGCAGGCAAAGGCATTTTCGGAATATTTGATTGAACTGATGCCAGCTCAGAAGGACGAGTGGCTGAGGATGATGACTCAATGGAATAAAAGGCTGCCACTGGATATATCTTCCAATTGATGGGAGACCAATAATATGCAAGGAAAAATGAAAATAAATTCTAAATTTACAACCCAGTGCCCATGGGGGATTTTTGCGGTCTCACTCCTTTCCTGCATGATGTTTAATCTTCTGAACGCTCAGTCAATTCATGTTGAAAAGGTCTTCGGTCCGGAAACAGACACGGGGCAATACAAGCATCCTTCCTCTTTTGAGTACCTTGATAACGGAGATTTCTTTCTCGTTTATTATGGTGGTAAGGGAGAGTATGCGTGGGACACCGCTGTTTTTGGTTCGCGTAAAGTAAAAGGCTCTGACTCCTGGTCTGCTCCGGTAGCGATTGCTCAGAATCCGTTTCAATCAATGGGGAACCCTGTTTTGTGGCAGGCTACGGATGGCCGTGTATGGCTTTTCTTTGTCGTTCGTTTTGGAGAGACCTGGTCTACATCCAGAATCATGGCCAAGATTTCCGATGACCGTTGCAAAACCTGGTCTGATGCCTTTGTTGTCTCCATGGAAGAGGGAACAATGGTCCGCAGTCGACCTATCGTGGTTGGGAATGGTAATTATCTATTACCCATTTATCATGAGACTGGCGCCGACACGGAAAAAACAGGTGTGGACACATCTTCTTTGTTCCTCTTGTTCGACCCTGCCAAGAAAAAATGGACGAGCTCCAACAAAGTTTATTCCCGGATGGGCAATCTACAACCCGCCGCCGTTTTGATTGAGGATCAACATCTCATGGCTTTCTCGCGGCGTGGCGGCGATTATGAGCCGGGAGATGATGGCTATGTGGTGCGCTCCGATTCCTACGATGGTGGCAAATCCTGGACTCAAGGTGTTGAAACGACATTCCCAAATCCGAATGCGGCGGTAGAATTGATTCGTTTGGCGAATGGTCATCTGTTGTTTGTCTACAATAACAGTATGGATGACCGAAGTCCGCTGACTTGTGCAGTTTCAACGGATGGCGGTACGAGCTTTCCTTACAAACTCGATTTGATGTCAGGCGAAGGATCTTTTGCATACCCGACTGCACTGCAGACTCCTGACGGTTTGATCCATGTGCTTTTTACGTCTGACGAACGCACTACCATCAGGCATGCGACTTTCAGTGAAGACGTGATTCTCAAGTAGTTCCCCCAAGAAGCCGGGCGCTGAATCCATTCAGAAGGAGGCAGAGTGTCGGGTAAAGAGTTTGTTTTTAAGGTGTTTTGCTCTGCTTGTTTTTGTAGCTTCGTTTACCGAATAACAAAGTTCCGATTCTAACGATGGTTGCTCCTTCTTCGATGGCAATTTCGTAATCATTACTCATGCCCATACTCATCACAGGAAAGGGGACTCCCATGGCGTCTTCACACCTGAGCCTCAGTTCGTTCAGTCCTTGGAATGTCGGGCGTGTTTTTTCTGGCTCCGGCGTCCATGGGGCCATCGTCATGAAGCCATGAATTTCCAACCGATCCAATGCATTGAGGTCCTCGAGCTGATCCAGGACTTCATCTGGCCGGAAGCCATGCTTTGAAGCTTCTCCGGAGACATTGACTTCCAGCAAAACTCGAGCGGTACGAGCCTGTTTTTCGCAGTTTTCCTGGATTGCTTCTGCCAGCCGCATGCTGTCCATGCTGTGGATCATGTGGAACAACCTCACCGCATCACGACTTTTGTTGGTTTGCAGGTGTCCTATGAAATGCCATTCAGCCGAGCGCGGACCTTGTGAGATCTTGAGTTTGGATTCCTGTATTTTGTTTTCTCCAAAATGATGGACCCCATACTCCGTAGCCTCGCGTATGCTTTCGATGTTGTGTCCCTTACTGACGGCAAGGAGTTTGACTTCCGATGGGGCGCGTCCAGCGCGATCACATGCGGCTTTTATGTTTTCCTGAATACTGTTGAGATTTGATTCGAAGCTCATACCTGCGAGCAAAATGTTGTTTGAGGTTTAAGGGGTTTTAGCTGGTGCGACACGTTGGAAATCAAGTCGTTCAAACATGGGGAGTTGCATGTTGACAGGTCCGTAAATTTCGCTGGAAGCTTTTATCTGGTTTCCGTCAATGGTATCGACTCTGAACCTTAGATTGCCACCTCCGACCAGCGTTGCATCCACTTCACCATCAAACACTGGGCGGTTCGCACTCGGTAACCCGCCTATTTCTATTTTCTCAATCTGGTCAAAAGAAATTTCAGTGATTGTTTCACCTATCTTGAATTGGATCCGGTCTTCCAAGGAACCGACCACCGAACCAACAAGCTTGTCTCCGTTTCTTCGCGTCAAGAGGTCCAATGTCGCCTGAGGGCGGTTGGCTGGAGGTGATTCGAAGCGTCCGTCCCACTCTCTTATTTTAAGGTTGCTGAACCTCAATGCTCCCTGACCTTGATGAACCAATCGAATACCCGAACCTTCACCTGCGAACCCTCCCTGGTCGATCCACCTTTTAACGAGCTTGCCATTGACGAGTAAACTGATGCTGTTGTTTGCCTTGTTCGTGCGTACATCAATGTGTGCCTTGGTTGCCTGTCTGAATACGGGTGTCTGAGTCATTCCAAGGTATTGGAGGGGTTCCTTTTTCTTTACCATCAGCACGTTAACGGCGTAACTGGTCAACTGCAGACTGTAAAAGCCCCCGAAGTCAGGTTCAGAGTCCTTGTCTGCCAGACTGACGGGCTGCAGATAATCGGTATACAACGCGACCGCAAGATTCAGCGATCCTTTCCATTCTATATCAAATTCCATGCGCATGCGGTCAGGCATTCCTATGAGCTTTGCTATGGAGGCTGCTTTCAACGCATAAAATGCGCCATTGCGGTAAGCCCATTGTCCGCCATCAAGCTTTCCGATATTCACTTCACCCACGGTCCAACCCTCCTCACCAGTCGGTCCTTCGAACAGATAACTGGCATCGGAATGACGGAATGATGCCCATTGCCATCGGTTTCTTGGAATCTGTAGTTCACCTGCGAAAGTCGTGTTCAATGTCAAGTGCTCTGGTCCCAGGGATTTCCAGTTGCCTGTGATGGTATCGCCATTGTTGAGCCTGATCGTCACGCGCTCGGGCTGTATGTTCAATCGCTTGGTACGATCTCCCAGCAGGATTTCATCGACAGCTTCTGATTTGAATTCAATGGGTTGGTCGATATCTGACCGTTGCCAGACGGTGACGCCTGGATACTGAAACGATTGTAGTGTACCAGAAATCTGATCACTGTTTTTCAGCAGTAACATATCTTTGGCCACCGGATTGTTTGGTGGCCTTGCTGGGGGCTTTGTTGCTGACTCCTGTGCATTGGGCATGACGATTACCCAGAGGAGGCCGAGGCAACTAAGGCTGGTTTTCCATGTTCCAGTAGGTGTCTGCTGCCTGATCATGCTTGCGTGATTGATGGTTGAGGTTGAATTCAATTTGTCGAATGGCGGAACTAGTGAAAGATAACTCACCAAAATGCTCGCTGTTGCCCTGAAGGTTCTTTTCATTCAGTGAAACAAGGTCAAACGACAAGCTTCCTCCCCCAGCGAAATGTGCGCGGATGCGGTCGGTAGACTTCTCTGCAGGCGGTTTCTGTTGATCTTCAGCTGTAAAGTGTATCTGCTTGATGCGTTCAAGTGGGATCCGGATGTCACGTTCCTTTCGAAGCTTGAAGTGGATTTTCTGATCGAGAATCTGCACTACATCTCCCTTGGGCTTGTCCTGGTTGATCAGGTGCAATACATCAGAACTCTCGGTGGCTTCAAAACTCAAATCGGATTCATCAGTGCCATCCCACTCCGTGACGAGCATGTCGCTGACGGCAAAAGAGGATGCGCTCAGCTGTGAAGCAAGTGAGATACCTTTGCCCTCTGCCACAAATCCACGATTATCACGAAAGGTGGAGACCAACTGATCGTTGATGTAGACAGCGAATTTAGATGTTTCCCGATGTGCTCGAATGCTGAACCTTGCTTTGGAAACGTTACTCAATTGGTCCATGCGAACCTGACCCAGTGTCAGGACGCCAGTCCCGGGTTGAACACGTTGAAAGGAAACAAACTGTGGGCTCAAAAAGAAGATGTAAGATCCCTGACGGTAATCAAATCGATTAAGGGTGTCTGTGAACATCGTGATGCTCAGTTGGAAGGGTTGATCCCATTCGAGGTCAAAGGATAGATTGCATGAATCTTTAAGTTGGAAATTTCGTCCGAGGACTCCACGGTTTTTGATACGCAATCTTCCATCGGCATAAGTCCAACCGTTCTGGCCCTGACCCAACATCCAATCGTCAATCCCATTCGGACCTTCGTAAATTACTTTGTATCCACTTTTCAAGAAAGCAATTCGCCTGAGAGCTGCCCTGCTGGTGTTCATTTCTCCTCCGAACCATGTTTTTAATGACACTTCCTCGCGGCTGAGACGTTGTAAATTCCCATAGATCAGGTCACCGTTGACGAACTCAAACCGACACTCGGGCTGGACCTCGCTTGCTATGCTGTTGCTGGCATTCAGACGAAGCCGCGATAGATTGTCCAGATTGAAGCGCATTGGGTTTGCCGCTAGTGGATGCTGCCAATCCAATCCATTCTCTGCTGAGAGCTGCTCTACATCACCATGCAAATAAGAACCGTCCAAAAATTCCATGATATGCTTGGGTGATTCATTGCCTGTGACAGTGTCCTGATTGTTTTGCCCCCTTAGAGGGGTGCAGCACAGCAATACCACTGAAAGCCAGATTATCGGCCCTGTTGGTAAACATCTGCTGGACCTGCTGCAGCGCAGGATAGCTTTTTGTGATGGGCAAACCTCAGCGTTCATAGATGGGTAGGAAACGATAGTTCAATGCTAGAGACAGAAGTGAGGTAGCTGTGCTGAAAGCACTTCCAAATTGACCATCCCAACTGCCATCCGGATTCTGAGATTGTTTCAACTCCTGAATGTTCTCGCGGTTCCAGGCATTCCATTCTTCCGGAGAGGCGTGGAAGAATGCCTGAGAGCCGTAATAAAGAAAGTAATGGTAGTAACTACTCGATTTTGAAGCTTTTTTCAGGAAGTTGAATGCGGATTGAAATTGCGCCGTTTCCTTTTTCTTCGCAAGAGCCAGCACCAGACAGCCGATGGCAGTGCGCGGGCCATTGGGCCCTGAGGAGGAGGTGTATCCAAATCCTCCATCTGTTGATTGGCATGACTGAAAATAGGCAACACCTTTCTCTATGGCCTCCTGAGGCACGGATAAACCCGCGTTTCGCGCTGCAAACAAGGCCACCATCTGGGCTCCGCTGACAGTGGTGTCCGCATCCGTGCTTTCGGGAGAATAGCGCCAGGCATTTTTTGGATTGTTCGCTTGAGAAGTAAGTATGAGTTCGATCGCCGACTCTAGAGCTGGACCGATTCGGTCATCAATCACAGCGCCATAAGCTTCTCCCAGCGCCAATGTCGCAAATCCATGATTATACATCGTACGTCCAATGTAACCCGTTTCCGAATTTTGTTCTCCGAGAATGAAATCAATGCCTCTTTCTATTGTCAGAGCATAAGGTCCGTGGTTCGGGTCATCTCCATGAGCCAAAATGCTGACCAATGCCAAGCCAACGACTCCTGGTTCCATGCCATAGGGGCGATCTCCCCAATTTCCACTTTCCGTCTGGGACGCAGTCAGATACTGAAGACCTTTTACGTAAATGCGGTCGACTTCCGTGGCTGCCAGATCAATCTGATCTGTAAATAATTGCTGGGAAAACACTCTGGAAGTGCCCGCCTTGAAAAGCATGAAGGCAATCAGGCACATTGGGATGGCAAATGATCTTAAAACAATCATGGTGTATTCCTCTGGGTGGGTTGTTCCAGTTGTTCGAGCTTCTTGTAATAGGCTTCAAAGGATTTTCTGAACTCTGTCGGTAGATCCGATGATTGGCCGCCGCCCCGCGAGACAGTTCTGGATTCCGCTGCATCTCCATCATCCTCGCCGCCCTGGTTCAACGAATCTCTCGCAGTATCACCGCCGGCCATACTACCCCCCCCTGTATTTCCTTTACCCTCCTTGCCCATGCCCTGTTTTGCCATCATCATCTGCATCATGAATGACATCGCCTGACTTGAGCTGGAGGAACTGCTGCTGTTTTGCTGCGCTTGTTCGTTGAGAATGTTGATGGCATCGGTCAGCGTAGTAATTGATTTGGTTTCAGGTTGTACTGCTCGATCATCCGTTTGTCCTCGAGCCAATGCATCGGCGGCATTACCCATGTGACCATGAATTTCCTCGAAGATTGGATCAAGGAAGGGGATGGGGATCTCCTCTCGAACCTCCAATAGGTTTTCCTGTAGTTTTGACTGGTTGCTTGAGAGTTCGCGACCCTTTTCAATGCGGGTTTCAGGTCCTGTATCCTGTCTTTCCAGAAGACGAGTCTGCATGCGCAGGTTGAGTTCGCTTTCTCGCATACGAAGCAAAGCCATCAACTGTTTGGTCAGGTCCTGCTGATTGCTTTCGCCCCCCCCTTCACCTCCGCCGCTCCCCTCAGACTCATTCTGAGGTTCAAGCTGGCCTGCCCAATCTTCAAATTGTGCCGACCAGATGGCTACCTGATCGGCGGCCTCCATGGTAATATTTTTCAGGATAAGCTCTTGAGTGGTAAGGATACCTTCCACGGTCTGTCTGGCTTTCATGTCTTCGCTGACTTCGCCATAAGCCTCTTTTTGTGTGCGTTCGAAGAAGCGGCCGATCTCGTCTTGGAGTTCCTGCGATTGTTCTGCAGTTTCTTTTTGAGTATCTCCTAATTTGTCATGCAGAGCACGCCATCGAGGAGCCAACTCATCAGGGAAAAGGCCAATGGTATCCTCTGCGCCTTCCATTAAAGTCGTTTCAAGGTCCATTTCAGTTCTCCCTAAACCTCTGAGCCTCTGAGCCAGGGTTAGAGCCTGCAGCTGGTCAAGGTCTTCATTCACCATAGATTGCAGATTTTCAAGACTTTCCAGGATTTCCTGTTCGGTTTCCTGAGCTTCCTGCATGGCCTGTTTCTGTGTATTTTTGGAAGGTGGACTCTGCGAGGGTGGACTCTGGGATGGTGGACTTTGCGATGCTTTGCTCAATGCTTTGGCAGCATCCTGCATTTTTTGATCGGCGAGCTGTTGCATTTCACTCAAGGTTTTCGACCATTCAGACATGACCTCATCGGTGAATGTGGGATTACGCATGGCTTCTTTGAGGGTTTCCATGCCCTTGCGAGCCATTTCAGAAAGTTGAGAAGCATTGAGCTTTTGATCGGTTGCCTGATCCTGGAGGCGCGCTGCCAGATCTTCCTCCGATAGTGTATCTATCTTTTCGAGGGTTTCATCTGTCGCTGTGGCGATCGATTGTTCCAATCGTGAAACATCTTCAAGTTGGGTGAGAAGGGCTTCCAGCTGCTGTCGGATACGCTCTGCGTGTTCAACCGCACTGACGATGTGGATGCGGTAGAGCGCTGTCTTTCCAGGCTCTCGATCAGGGAAGTAATCCGTCACATAACCCCTGAGCTCCACGACATCTCCCGGTTCGATGTCGTAGAGGTTAGGGCTGAAGTAGAACGAAACTTTGAGTTCTTTTTGCGCAGCATGGAGAGAGGAATCCTTGAAATCCACGTCCAGCACATCTCTGGATGGTTTGACTCCATTAATCGTTTCCCAATCGATGCCAAATTCTTTGACCCCGAAATCGTCGCGCACCTCTGTCTTCAGTTCTACTGCCTCGGTTTCAAGGATCGCCATTTCCCGATAAAGCTCTGGGAACTGGAATGTAGGAGCTGCGTCATCCCGTTGGCGAATATTCAGTTTCCATGGCTGTGCATTTGTGAAGCCGAATTGGTCTTTCCAATGAATATCAGCCTCGAATGCGTTCGTTGTGCTCAACCAATCGGTGGTGAAGGTGACATTGCTGATGCTTACAGGAACACGATTCGTGCTTCCCCAGTTCAATACAATTTCCTGCAGAGGGCGGTTGATGGCTCCGGCGACTTTCACTTCAGAACCTTTGAGGATATCCAGTCCACCTGACTCCACGTCAATGGAAGCATCCTTCAGATTCAAGTAGGCGGGCATCTTGATCGAGGCGTTCAGTGAAACCAGAGTCGGTCGTTGCATGGGCCTGATCTTACTTTCCGCCATGCCATCGCCCACAGTCATTTGCATGGAAGTTTCCTTGAATTGACCGGGGATTTCCAAGCGTATTCGGTTGTCCTGCACTTCACCCATTACTTGATATCCGGAATCCAGTTGCACCGTCACCGTGCCTGGCTTCCAAAAGGACAAGTAATTCACATCTGCTTCAAGGAAAAACGATTCCCCACGAATCGCAAGGTGCTCGCTGGTATTCGGTTTGATGGTGACCAGAGTGTAGCGGGGCGTATTGCCACCTGGATTGATCCACCGACTCAAGGTGTTTGAAAATGCCCCGGGGAGAATGGCAAGCAAGATGAAAGTCAAAATGGCAAGCACAGCGGATCCAGCGCCTAGCCGCGAAAGCAGGCGTGTTGAAACCGCAGCAGTAAAATCGCAGCCTCGCGCATCCAGATCCACTTGTTGAACAGCAGCCAGGTAAAGTTCTTCGGAGTAGGAGGTTTCTGCGCTCTTGTCCTCAGTCAATTCAACGATGCCCAGTAAACGGTCGCCCAGGATGCGGTAACGGCGCTGCACCAATCGTGAATAATCTCGAAGGTTACGCTGGGCAATGACCCAGCGCCAGCACCACCATCCACCACTCAGGCAAATAGCCGACAAAGCGCCGAGGAGTAAGGTGCCACGGATTAAGCTTGGAGTGTCCTGCCATCGGTCCAGTGCGAAAGAGGTCAGGAAGGAAACCAATACGGCAAAGGTGCCCCAAGCCACCCCAAGAGCCAATTCAATACGCCAGAGCCTTGCCTTCAATTTGCTGAACTGACTTTTCAGTCGCTCCGGCAAATGGTGCGGCTCGATGGGGAGATTGCTGTTCACTGACTTCATAGTGTGCAAGGGGTTCTCGTTCGTCAATGCGTCTGGACGCATTTCATCATGCCATATATTTATTCAATTTAAACCAAACCAAAATATTTTCTTCCAATCCAGTAAAAGGCCAGTAATCCCAGAAGGGCAGCGCCCCAGAATGGATTGGCCCAAAGTCGAAATCGAATTTCGATGGGTTTTGGCTCAGGGAGCACTGATATCTGTTCTATCAATCCATCCAGTCCGGTTGTATCCACTTTTTTGCCCCGTGATATTCTCGTGATCTCGTCAAGCACATCCCCACGCGCGGGTTTTCCTATTTTCTCAACCACAGGTCTGAGGACCTCAAGTCGCGTTTCCAGCTGACGGTTTTCTTCTGGAGATTGAACTTCAATGATGTGCATGCCGGATTGGCGCGCTTCCATGCTCGCTCTGAATACACCCCAGCCTCCTTCTTCTGCCTGCATTTCAAAGGTTTCCCTGCCTCCACTTGGAGTGGTGATGCTTGCGACGACTTTGCCTTCTTGCAAAGGGTATCCACTTTGATCCATCACGATTGCGCTGAGGTAAACTGTCTGGCCGATTTCAGGTTTCTCCGGCGTGTAGGTAAGCCGAATGCCTTCATCCTGTGAAATATGCCTTTGATGCGCCATCCACCTCACGACCTGGCTCCAGAAGCGGTAATGATATAAGTCCTCCACACCACGACGCCACCTCCACGCGCTGTCAGTGCCCATGAAGAGGACCTTGCCGTTGCCGAACGGGCGAATGGCAAGCAGCGGGATGCGTCCCCAATTGTTGCGGATGGAATCATGCACGGCCAGGATTTCGGAGCCTGGACGGCTTTTTTCGACGGCTGTTGACCAGTAGAATCCGGGGAGTTGTTTCCAGAGTTCCGCATTGCGTTCTGCTGAAATGTCGAACCGTGTGAGCCAATGCCCCGAGCCCAGTCGTGTGAGTGCCAGTTGAGCCTCATTTTGTAGAGCAATGCCTTCTGGGCGACTGGTGTCAAATTGCACGGGGATCAATTCTTCAAGAGGCGTTTCGAGCCATGTGGTGTGGCGTCCGCGTCGGCCCGGCATGAGGACCAATCCGCCGGCCTGTTGCTCCACCAACCCGCGAATAAGTGTCACGTCCTTCGTGCTAAGTCCATTTTCACCCACGCCGACATCTCCAAGAAAAATGACATCGTAAGGCGCAATCAAATCCTTGCTGCTGGGGAAGCTGGAAAGGTAATCACGGCCGCCTCCCATGCCTGTCTGGGGGTGGAAAAGCAGGCAGCTCATGTCTACACCCGGATCTCGTTCCAGTGCGTTTCTAAGGTAGCGGTATTCCCAGCGAGGATACGAATCAATGACCAGAACCTTCAAGGTCTCCATGCGAACGTTCACCTTGAACTCAGCTGAGTTGTTGTCAGTCAACGCTTCGTCACCCTGAACAGGGATTTCCAAAGTCAGATTGCGCTCACCTACCTGCTGTGGAGACCAGACGATGGTTTCCTGAAGGTCGGTGGCGGCAGGGAGTGTGACCTCTTTTTCGGCTACTATTTCCTCTCCGTCCTTCAACAGCGCCTTGAATTTGAAATCTTTCTGCATGCGATTATGAAGATGGAATGGGAGTGAAATCTGCTCGCCCATCAAACCGTAAGCGGGGGCGCTCACGGCACTTAACTCTACATCCGGTAACGGAGATTCACGTCCCACTTGAACGGCGAATATTGGAATAGATTGATTGCGATACTGCGCGGCGGCGAGGGCAGGGGAGTCACCAAGGTTCCAATCTCCATCCGTTAAAACCAATACTGCCTTCAGGTTGGACTCTCGTTGCAAAGCCGACTCAAGTGCTTGATTGAGATCGGTGCCTTCAATGAGGTTGGTGACATCTTCGGGCTTTTCCTGCTCAGGGGGGGCATCAAAAGCATCGACCACTACTCTGGAAGTTTTTTGAATAGGAGCAAGTGCGTCCGTTCCTAGCTTGCTTGTGATCCATTCCTGTCGTGCAACGACTTGATTGGTATAGATGACGTCTCTGGTAGTCATGCTGCCTGAAGCGTCATTAAGAACAACAACAGCGGGTTCTTCCGCCCATTGAATGGTCTGAATTCTTTCAGGTCGAAGGAGAGTGATGAGCAGCATGATGATGATAATCAGCCTGAAAATCTCCAGCGCCATGATTTGTCTCGATCTGGCATTCCCTGTCCAGATCCTGTACGAGAACCAGACAGACAACATGCCCAGTAAAAAGGCAGCAATGATCAGCAAAGGCGAACTAGCGAATGTCCAATGGCTCATGATGAGACTCCTCCGCTGATGGGTTGCGCTTTTCTGCCGAACCCTTGTTGAGCGGTCGTGCTGGGTCCGGTCATCATCAGCCAGCTCTCCACCATGAGAAAGAGGATGAGCAGAAACAGGAACACTCTCCAGATTTCACCCTGCAGATTGGATTCGTTCTGTCCGGAAGATTCGAGGAACATTTGAAATGCCTGGCCCTCAAAAATACTGGCAGCGGTTTCGCTTGTCATCATTGCTGGTTCAAATTCAGAAGCCGGCGGGTTCACCGCGGCAAGTCGATTCCCCGAACGATAGATGCCAGCATGCCAGGCAATCTGGTGGGTGGAATCTTCCTCGAGAGGCTTCCATCCTGCACCCATCTCAATTTCGCTCAATTCACCACAAGTCAGAAAGAGCGTGCTTTCCAGCCTGCGGGTGCCTTCCTGTCCCAAACGTTGCAGTAAGGGAAGAAGCACTGGACCTTGATCCAGGTTGGACCAGTTTCCCAGTGGAAGCGTGGTGAGGAAGTAGATGGAACCTTGACCGGTTTTCTGATGGATCAACAAGGGTTCTCCGTCAGAATAGGCTGCAAGAACGGTGTCCGTGTGTTGAACGCGCCTTCGCCTGAGCGTATCCAGCTGATCCACAGGCAGGCTGAAACCTTCGTCCGTATCAGCCAATGGGCCCGTCTCTTTTTCCCAACGGCCGACGAAGAATGTTTCCTCGGCAGGAGTCGATTCCACATTCATCCACCGAATGCCTGCGAAAGCTTGTTCCGCTGTCTCCTGAGAAGTGGAAGGGAGGCAAATCACGACGCCCCCCTCTGCTGCAAATTGCATGAGTTGATCCGCCTGTTCTCCCTCGGGAAGAGTGCCCTGCCAGATGATCAATGTGACATCGTCGGTTTGCAATGACTGGGTAAAGGGCCTCTGGATAAGTTGCGATGGTTCCAATGAATCTCCAGCAATGGAACCCGAGCCCAGCGACAGAACATTGCCTCCATAAGTATCATTGGCCACGACAAGTGATCGATGCCTGCGTGCTTTTCCGTACACAAAATGGAGTGTGTTGTTGCGCAGGTTTCCATCGGCTGGAAGCTTGAGAGTTCCCCATCCTGCTTCTTCCTTGGTTCCTAAATCCCATTGATCCTGCCAACGTACTTGTGCGGCTTCCATCGGGATTTCTACACCGGAGGAAAGGCTGTTGAGGGTGCGGGTTGCGATGATGGCTTCCTCCGATAGCTCTGACTGGGCGACATCAGCCACCAGTTTCAGTGATCGCCCCTCTTCGGTGGTGGTGATGGCAAGGTCTGCGAGTTGAATGCCTGAATCCAGTTCTGTCTGTTCATTGAGGGCCAGTAAACGGTATCTCAGCGTTTGAGGCAGGCTATCAAATTGTTTCATCAGCGATTCCCAACGATCATCCGAGGGCTGCCAATCCGAGTTTTGTAGATCCGAAGCAATCCAGACCTCTGTGGTGCCAGCCTGATTGTCGATCAACCACTGGACGGCACGCTGCATGAGTGATGGCAAGTTGGCGGCGGTATCGGTCGATTCAACCATGGGGTGATCTTTCAGCGCTGAAATATCCGGAATGTTCTGGGGTGTGCCGGATGCGCTGTCGATCAATACAAAATGGGAATGGCCGGCATAAGCTCCGGCTGCTTCTGTCAGCAGGTCCAAAGCTTGTTCACGCCGTGAAAGAGAGGTTCCTGCCAGCCGTGTTTCCATGCTCGAGGAGCGATCCAACAGGATGAGAACGGTGTCAGGTGCGGAAGCAAATGCCCAGCCCATCCATCCGCCTGAGAGCGGGCGTGCAAGGAAAAGCATCAGCATGAGAACCGCCAGTGTCCTGAAAAGAAGGATGAGGAATTGTTTCAGCTTGGCTCTGTTGACCGAACTGCGGGAGGCGGCTACCAGAAACCTCATCGCACCCCATGGGATCGTCCTGTGCCTGAGCCGGTTGAGCAGGTGAATTGCCACCGGCAACAAAATCAGCGGTAATCCAAAAAGAATGATGGGCTGCAGGAATGTCATGCTTTCAGGATAGACTGTTCTCTATGTTGACAAGCTGTGTCCATTTATCGAAAGGCCATTGCCTTGGCGCGATCAATCAGGAAATCCGCCAATACTTTGTCAAAGGGTTGTGTGGTCATGACTTCGCGATAATCACTATTGCATTCGTGGCAGCCTTTTTGAAGAGTCGACTGGAATTGCCTGAACTGATCGAGATAAGCATCACGCACCATTGCCGGCTCGGTGACCATGCTGAAGCTACTCTCCAGATCTGCGAAACGAATGGGGCGGTCAAAATCAAAATCTATCTCCTGGCGATCGAGCATGTGGAAGAGGGCGACATCATGTTTCTGAAATCTCAAGTGCTGAAGTCCACTCATCAAGGGTTCGATATCCGTAAAACAATCAGAGAAAATGATCACCAATGCTCTTCTTTTGGCTTTTTCTGCAAGTTCGTGAAGTGTCTCAGGCAATCCGGTCTCACCTTTGCCTTTGACCTCCTTGAGTAAATTCATCATCAGCTGGAGATGTGAAGGCGTGCGTTTGGGGGGTAGCTCAGTGATGATCTTTGGGCCCACGGTGACCAAGCCTGCTGCATCACCCTGCCTTATGATCTGGTAAGCCAGGTGGGCAATCATTTTGATCGCATAATCGAGCTTGCTGGTCTCCCCGCTTTTGAAGTTCATTGAACCACTGCAATCCAGCACAAAATAGCATCGAAGGTTGGTTTCGGCTTCAAATTCCTTCAGGTAGTAGCGATCCGTTCGTCCCAGCACACGCCAGTCAAGCCGTCGGAGATCGTCGCCCGGGACATACTGGCGGTATTCTGCAAACTCGACGCTCGAACCTCGATGCGGGCTGCGGTGCATGCCAGAAACAGAACCTTCCATGGCAAATCGAGCGACCAGAGGTTGTGCTGCAAGTTGAGCCACCACCTTGGGGTCGATCAACTCAATGTCTTTTTCTGTGTTTTCTGCCATGAATACTTTTCTGTTTCGAATCCTCGTTACCGATTGTTATTCAACCGGTGCCACCTTTTTTTCATGGATCAGGCTTTTTCACGCTGAGCTTTGACCAGCTGCTCAATCACACTGCGGCTGGTTACTCCTTCGGCTTGTGCCTGAAAATTCGTCAGGATACGGTGAGCCAGTACGGGTTGGGCTACCGCTTCAAGATCTTCCAGTCTAGCCATATAGCTGCCCTGCAGCACAGCGCGGGCTTTGGCTCCACGGATCAGATACTGGATTGCGCGAGGGCCTGCTCCCCAAGTGACCCATTGCTTCACGAAGCTGGGAGCTTCCTCGGAATTTGGCCGTGTCTGACGTACGATATCCACTGCTGTTTCGTAGATATGATCCGGCACCGGCACGCGTTGCACGATTTCCTGGAATTTAAGAACTTCTTCGCCGCTGATCAGTTTGTTCAGAGTAGGAGCTGCTTTACCCGTGGTCTCCCGTGCAATTCTGTTTTCCTCCACCGCCGAGGGATAGTCCACATTGATGAAAAACATGAATCGATCCAGTTGCGCTTCGGGCAGAGGGTATGTTCCTTCCTGTTCGATGGGGTTTTGAGTTGCCAGAACGAAAAAAGGTGAAGGAAGGACAAAATTGCGTCCCGCCGCCGTGACTCGATGCTCCTGCATCGCCTCAAGCAAGGCGGATTGGGTTTTGGGGGGAGTGCGGTTAATTTCGTCCGCGAGGATGATGTTTGCGAAGATTGGGCCCTTGGAAAATACGAACGCCCGCTTCCCTGGTTGATCGGTTTCCTGAAGAATATCGGTCCCGGTGATATCGCTCGGCATCAAGTCAGGGGTGAACTGGATCCTGCTGAAATCCAGTGCCATGACTTGAGATAACGCATTGATAATAGTTGTTTTAGCCAGTCCTGGCACTCCCATCAATAATCCATGCCCTCTGGCGAGGATGCAGATGAGAAGTCGTTCAACGACGTCCTGTTGGCCGATAATCACCTTGCCGAGTTCATCGCGCATCTGTTGGTACAGATCCCGCAAATGGTTGATGGCATCCAGATCGCCCTGGCTGGGCTTGGCTACTTGATCAGGATTTGACTGCTGTTTTTTTGGATCTGTGCTCATGAAATATGCCCTGTAATGAAGATGAGGTTGGGGCTCAGGTCAATCCCGTAATTTTGGCGGTTGACGATATGATGATTTGTCCTGTTTGATTTCACAGCAATGACGCAGAAGATTCAACGTGCTCTTATATCCGTATCTGACAAATCAGGTCTCGTGCCTTTCGCCAAAAAACTCTCCGAATCCGGGGTGGCATTAATCTCTACTGGTGGCACCGCCAGGGCGATTCGGGATGCCGGTCTGGAGGTAAGCGACTTGAGCGATTACACTGGTTTTCCAGAGATGCTCGACGGTCGAGTGAAGACGCTTCACCCCAAGGTGCATGGAGGCCTTTTATATCTGCGTGAAAACGCAGCCCACTGCAAAACGGTTCAGGAGCATGGTATCGAGGCCATTGATCTCGTAGTGGTCAACCTTTATCCATTCGAAGCCACGATTGCCAAGCCTGACGTCAGCCTTGAGGAGGCCATTGAAAATATCGATATTGGCGGTCCTTCCATGTTGCGCAGTGCCGCCAAGAATCATCAAAGCGTCACCGTTATTGTTGATCCGGCAGATTACGGGCAGGTTGGTGATCAAATCAGCGAGGAAGGTGGCACCACACTTGAGCTGAGACGCGCGCTGGCTGCAAAGGTGTATGCTCGGACTGCCGCCTATGATGCGACGATTGCCAATCACCTTTCGCTCGAATTTGATAAATTAGCCTCTGAAGTTGGAAAAGCCAGTCCAGCCCCGAGAACCATCCATGTTCAGGCAGCGAAAGTCCAGGATCTGCGTTATGGAGAGAACCCTCATCAAGCAGCGGCACTCTATGGCCGGTTTAACGAGTATTTTCAGCAGCTGCATGGCAAGGCTTTGTCTTACAACAATATTCTGGATCTCACCTCAGCTCAGAGCCTGATCTGTGAGTTTGAGGGGCTATTGCCCACTCTGGCCATACTGAAGCACACAAATCCCTGTGGTGTGGGGCAGAGCGAGCAGCTGGCCGATGCATGGGAAAAGGCCTTTGCAACGGATCGACAGGCCCCTTTCGGGGGTATTATTGCATCCAATGTGGCAATAGATGCCCCTTGTGCAGAGGCGATCGCGAGTATTTTCAGTGAGGTCATCGTGGCTCCCGATTTTCAGCCTGATGCGTTGGCAATTCTACAGAAAAAGAAAAACCTGCGGCTGATCAAGGCACGTCAAACTCAGATCGGTTCAGGGTGGCAGGTCCGGGCCGTGGGAGCCGATTCATATCTTGCTCAGGCTTTTGATCAGAAAATGGTAAGCGAGGGGGATTTGAAAGTAGTCACTCAGCGTAGTCCAAGTGATGATGAACTCAAAGCCATGTTGTTTGGCTGGCGGGTGGTCAAGCATCTCAAATCCAATGCTATTGTCTACACTGGCAAGGATCGTACCCTTGGAGTGGGGGCAGGTCAGATGAGCCGCGTGGATTCCAGCCGCATCGCCGTTTGGAAGGCTGGTGAAGCGGATCTTTCCCTGAAAGGGAGTGTCGTCTGCAGTGACGCATTCTTCCCGTTTGCGGATGGACTCATCGCCGCAGCCGAGGCAGGTGCCACTGCCGCCATCCAACCCGGTGGCTCCATGCGTGATGAGGAAGTCATTGCTGCAGCCAACGAGCGAGGTGTTGCCATGGTCTTTACTGGAAACAGACATTTTCGTCACTGATCTCAGTTGGAAAGGCTTCTCAAGGTAGTTCATTTCGTTTGCATTTCGGGTAATCATCAAGATCCTGTTGGCGCCAGCGTGTTCTTTGCTATATAATGAGCTCGTGAGTCGCAAACCTGATATGGATGATACCCCCAATCGTCGTGATTTTCTTTCACGATGCGGCATGGGTTTCGGTGCCGTGGGACTACAATCCTTGATGGGTTCCTCAGGTTTCCTTTCTGCCAAATCCAAAATATCAGCAGATGTCAGCATCCCGCTTGCACCCAAAAACCCGCAGTTTCCCAGCAAAGTCAAGCGAGTGATTCATCTGTTCATGAATGGCGGGCCTTCGCATGTAGATACATTTGATCCCAAGCCGATGCTCGACAAATACGCGGGCAAAATGCTGCCGACAGGCAATCTCAAGACGGAACGGCAAACCGGCGCCGCCTTTGCCTCACCATGGAAGTTCAGGAAATACGGCCAGAGTGGCATTGAAGTCAGTGAACTGTTTCCTCATGTTGCGGAATGCATCGATGATATTGCTGTAATCCGGTCCATGAAAGCCGATGTCCCCAACCATGAGCCCTCGCTCATGCTGATGAACTGTGGTGATGCGCGATTGGTTCGACCCAGTGTAGGATCCTGGGTGACGTATGGTCTTGGGAGTGAAAATCAAAATTTGCCCGGATTCATGGTCATGTGTCCCGGCGGTTACCCCATTCAGGAATCACAGAACTGGCAATCAGGATTTTTGCCGGGTGTGTTTCAGGGGACATACATCGATACCAAGAATCGTCATGTTGAAAAGCTGATCGAACACATCAAGAATCATGATATCCCGCTTTCGGCTCAGCGGCGTCAGCTGGACCTTCTCAAGCAGATCAATCTTCAACACGCACAGAAACGTTTCAATGATCCGCAGCTCGAAGCACGGATTCAATCTTTCGAACTTGCCTACCGAATGCAGTTGGATGCTACCGATGCTTTCGATATCCAGAAAGAACCCGAATACATACGGGAGATGTACGGAGACGGTGTTCAGGGTCGTCAGATGCTGATTGCGCGGCGTCTCGCCGAGCGTGGGGTGCGTTTCATTCAGATCTGGCACGGTCAAGGGCAACCCTGGGACAATCACGATGACATTGAAAAAAATCATGGCCGTCTCGCCATGCAAAGCGATCAGCCCATTGCCGCTTTACTCAAAGATCTCAAACAACGTGGCATGCTCGAAGACACGCTCGTGATCTGGGGGGGGGAGTTTGGCCGCACGCCTACCGTAGAGTTGCCGAAGCCCGGTGCCAATGCAGGCAAGATTAACGGTCGTGATCACAATAATCACGGTTTTACAATGTGGATGGCTGGGGGCGGGGTGCGTGGCGGTTACGTTCATGGTGCCACGGATGAATTCGGTTTCAAAGCGGTCAAGGACACGGTTCACGTGCATGACCTGCATGCAACCATGCTTGCGCTTCTTGGCTTTGATCACGAGAAATTCACGTTCCGTTATGCTGGGCGTGATTTCAGGCTCACGGATGTAGCCGGAAATGTGGTCCGGGAACTGATTGTCTGAGGCATAAAAAAAGAGGCATCCGAGATGGATTCCTCCTTGATTTTGATTCCTTGTTTGTTCCTGCCTTGTTGTATGTCAGTCTTTTTTCCTGGCTTTCCTTGACTCACTCGACATGTATCGGTTGACTGCGTTCAAATACGCCTTGGCACTGGCCACAATCACATCGGTGCCCGCACCTCTGCCTGTTAATAATTCACCGTCTCCGAAGTCAACTTTGACCATCACTTCCCCCAACGCATCCTTACCCTGAGAAACAGCACGAATATTGTAGTCTTTCAAGGTGCCGTGCGTTTTCGTCAAACGATCCACCGCTTTCAGAGCCGCATCGACTGGCCCATCTCCGATGCCGGCATCTTCCAGGATTTCGGGTTTCGCAGATTTTTTCTTTCCAGTTTTGATCAATCGAACCGTTGCTGTGGGGATGGCCTGTGTACCTGTCGTAACGCAGACATAGTCGAGAGACCACGTCTCGGGTACTTCAGTAATGTGGCCTTCGACCAGAGTTGCCAGATCATCATCGTAAACAAACTTCTTCTTGTCGCCGATTTCCTTGAATCGTGCAAAGATTGTCAGCACCTCCTGATCGGTCATCTTGAAGCCCAGATGTTTCAACCTCGCATTGACCGCTGCACGACCACTGTGTTTGGTGAGGGGTAATTCGGTTTTACCCCAGCCGACCATTTCTGGATCGACGATCTCATAGGTCTCGCGTTTTTTCAGGATACCGTCCTGATGGATACCGCTTGAATGAGCGAACGCATTTTCCCCTACGATGGCCTTGCTGCGCTGAACGACCAGGCCGCTCATGCGGGAAACGAGACGTGAGGTCTTCACGATCTCCTTGGTGTTGACAGCGCATTTGAATCCTTTGTAAACATCCGCTCTGGTTTTCAATGCCATTACCAGTTCCTCCAGTGAGGCATTGCCGGCTCGTTCACCAATGCCATTGACCGTGCACTCAACCTGTCGTGCACCCGCCCTGACGGCAGCCAGCGAATTGGCCACAGCCAGCCCCAGGTCATTGTGGCAATGGACACTGATGATCGCCTTGCCTGATTTGAACTCGGGTACCTCGTTGTAAAGGTGCCTAATCAGTTCGCCGAATTCATCGGGCACTGCCCAGCCGACGGTGTCGGGGATGTTGACGGTTGTGGCGCCTGCTGCAACGACTTCCCTGCAGACTTTTACCAGGAAATCAGGCTCTGTGCGGGATCCGTCTTCAGGTGAAAACTCGACGTCATCGACAAACTGCTTTGCTCGCTGAACGCCTTTGACTGCCAGGCGAATGATTTCGTCCTCAGCCTTGCCGAGTTTGAAGTCGCGATGAATCTTGGATGTCGCCAGAAACACATGAATACGCCCTCGTTTGCCCGCCGGCTTGACGGCCTCACCAGCGGCGTCAATGTCCTTGTTCACGCATCGGGCGAGCCCAGTGATGATAGGGCCTTTGATCTCCTTGGCGATTTTTTGAACCGCCGTGAAATCGCCGTCACTGATCACTGGGAATCCGGCCTCGATCACATCCACCTTGAGCCGTGCCAGCTGACGTGCCACTTCGAGTTTCTCACGTAAATTCATGGAAGCTCCGGGGCACTGTTCGCCATCACGTAGGGTGGTATCAAAGATGAGGATGCGATTATTCTTCATGTCGTTTTTTTATTTGCTTTGCTTACTTTTAACCTTAGAAATTGCCGCAGGAAAACAAAAACCCCGCTGCCTTGATGAGGCAGCAGGGTTACGGAAAATTCTATTTTCACAAATCAGACCCCAACCGCCTTGCTGCCAAGGAGCAGCAGTCCGCTAAGTAGGGGGTTCAATGTCCAATTCATGGTTGGCTTTTCTACAAGCCCTGAGGTCTAAATGTCAATAATATTATTCTGAAAATTGGCTGTATCATGCTTGATGGCTTGTTATCTTCTATCTTCTTTCGATGAATCTGAGTGTCTTGAAGTCATTTTTCTGCTTTTGCCTGATCCTTGCCGGACCGTTATTGATTGCCTCCGGTCCTGATGAGGTAGTGCAGATCAATGATCCCGGACTCGAAAAGGCAATCCGCCATGCTTTGGATAAAACGGACGGAAGCCTCACATCCCTTGATCTTGCCTCCCTCAGGGTGCTGGATGCGTCAGGAAGAAATCTAGCCACAACTCAGGGGCTGGAACAGGCGGTGAACCTGACCAGTCTGGACCTGCGCTTCAATCAGTTGACCCACCTGCATTTGCCGCAAGGCACCCTGGCTTTGACGAATCTCAACCTCGGAAGTAATTTGCTGAAAGACATCAGCTTCATTCATCGTATGCCAGACTTGCAGCATCTCGGTTTGCGGGACAATCGGATTGATCATATTGATCTGACCTCTGAACTCTCGAATGTGCGTGTGTTGAACCTTTCGGGGAATCGTCTTTCAGACGTGCAGCTTCCTGAATCCATGCATCAACTGATGGAACTCAATCTACAGAACAATCAAATTCAAACCTTTGTTCTGCCTCCAGGTTTCACGAATTTAAGCGTGCTCAATCTTCGGAATAATCAATTGACCAAAGGGCATTTTCCGGAAGGATTAACCTCGTTGAAGAAGTTGGAACTTTCGGGGAATTACCTGAGTGAGCTCTTTTTGCCCGATGACATGCGGGCTCTGGAACAACATTTTCTTTCGTTGGACAACGCGACCAATGCCGAATTCGTCTTGATCAATGCACCTGAGAATCTTGAATGGCTTTCTTTTTACGGGAACGGGTTGAGGCAGCTCGCTTTGCCATCCAGCATGCCGCGCTTGAAAGTCCTGAGTCTGCGATCGAATCGATTGATTGATCTCGATTTCCTACAGAGCTTGCCTCAACTGGAGAGCCTGAATCTCTCCGACAATGATTTTTACACCTTGGTTTTTCCTGCTGGTCAGGATCGCTTGCGCCACCTGACTCTCTCGGGTAACTGGCTTCACGATCTGCGCCTGCCTGACGGCATGACCCGGCTGACTCATCTCAACTTGTCCAACAATCGAATGACGCGGCTCAAAATGCCTAACGGACCTCAGGAGATGATCCTGTTGAACCTCAGTGATAACCCCATTAAAACCCTGCTGATGCCTGAAGGAACTTCATTGAAACAAATGCAGCTTAAAGGGGTAAATAAAAAGAAAATAAGATATTATACTACCGTTTTTTGAATCTTGCATCCTGAGTTAGTCAAGCCTCGCGTGTCAAAGGCACACGATTCAAAATCCCTCAACCCCCCGCAAAGAATACCTTGCAATATCCGGTCCCAGTTCTCTACATTTGAACTCTGCTTCAAGCACGCTTAGCTCAGCGGTAGAGCACTGCCTTCACACGGCAGTTGTCGCAGGTTCGAACCCTGCAGCGTGCACCATTCCTCAAAATTTTACACATTCTTTAAATGGCTCTTCAATAGTAATTTAGCACGATTTAGCG
>MDTB01129237.1_pt1 | contig 65376 bp, 64 predicted proteins | sample 811161 | NCBI WGS metagenome assembly MDTB01 (sample SAMN05326650, study PRJNA326480) | marine metagenome | isolation source: seawater | place: Mediterranean Sea | collected 2009
AATTGTAGATGAATAAGTTAAAATGGAATAGGCTTGAAAGGTCTCCCCATATCTGAAAAACAAGGGGTCGGCAGTTCGATTCTGCCTCTGGCCACAAAATGAAGATTTCTAAAGTTTTTAAAGGAAAGATAAGTGTTATTCTCAATTATTGCTGAGATTATTGGAAAATATTTGGATAGATTCCGAAAATCAGATAATTATAAAGAAAGAAAAAAAGCAATTTATCAATTATTTTTTTGGGGTATAACTGGCATATTTTCCCTCATCATGTATATTCCTCCTGGACTTAGTGTTCTACAAATTTCTTCTGCTATTATTGTTTTTTTCTTGATCATATATTTTGCTATTCGTACTTTAAAATATTTTAAAATAATGTAATGTTGAATTATGAAAGTCATTGTCAATACCTCTACTTTCAAAGAAAATGATAGTGACAAAATAACTGGCGTAATAAATGAATTAGTAGAAAGTATTAGTAAAAATAATCAATCAATAGAATTTACAATCCTAAAGCCTATGGGAACAAATGGTAAAAAGTCATTTACTAAAGAAAATATTAAAGTTTATTGTTATAGATATTTTTGGGTTAATCGTTATCAAAATTTTGGAGAAATTGGCTTAAAACCCTCACTACAAAAAAATTACTTTAATATTTTTAAATTATTATTTTTCTTGATCTCTCAGTATTTTTCACTTGAAAAACTTGTTAAAAAAACAAATCCTGATTTAATATATGCACACTGGTTTTTTCCCCAAGCAATAATTACATTTTTAGTTGCTAGAAAATATCATGTAAAATTTATGTTTACATCACATGGTTCAGATGTTCAGCTTTTAAATACTCTTGGTCCTGTAGGCAGATTAATTGTTCGAAAAGTTACCGAAAAAGCATACAAATACACCGCCGTGAGCAATTTAACAATGCAAGAAATAAATAAAAATTTTTCTACAAAAGAATTAAAAAAACATGATTATCTTACGATCCCAATGGGTATTGATGAAAAATACTTCAACATTAAAAAATCTAATACTTTTAATAATGATAATTTATTAAAAATGGTTTATGTAGGAAGGCTGATTGACTACAAAGGTGTAGACTTGCTAATTAAATCTTTATCTTTATTTAAATCAAGAGAAAAAAAATTTAAACTGGATATTTTTGGCACTGGGATTTTAGAATCATCATTAAAGCAAATGGTAAAAAATTTAGGTTTAGAAAATAATATAACTTTCCATGGTTTTAAAAGTTTTAATGACAAGTTAAGTTATATCAAATATGCAGACTTATTTGTGGTTCCATCCATTTATAAAAAAACACAACTTGAGGGTGGACCATTAACCTTAATAGAAGCTATGGCATCAAAGACACTATGTTTAGTGAGCGATTCAATTGGTTTTATCACGCACTGTAACGAAAATAATTCGATAATTTTTAGGTCAGGTGATATTGAGGATCTGGAATTAAAACTCAATCAGTTTACAGAAATGGACAGAGAAAAACTGAATAAAATCAGAGATGAAGGATTTAAAACCGCTAACTATTTTAAATTTTTAAATATTGGCAAACTCCATTCTGAATTTTTATTTAGATAATATGACTTTTAATAAAATTAGAAGTGGATATGCTTAATTTTTTTCAAAAAATATTTGATTTTTATATTATTAATTTTCACAACAAAAGAATATTAAAACTAATTGATACACAAAATTTAGAAACTGTTGTTGACATAGGATGCCATAAAGCTGAGCTACTCCAAACTCTGATTAAAGAAGATATAGTATTTTCAAAATATATTGGATTTGAGCTAATAAAAAAATTGTTTGATGATATAGAAACTGTATTTTTTGATAATAAGAAAACAAACTTCTTTAATTTTGCTTTGAGCAGTAAAAAAGAAAAAAAGAGAATTTCAATACATAAATTAACTTCAATTAGCAGCTTTTCAACTGCGAACTCTCATAAAATAAAATATAAATTAATAAACTTAATGCTTAAAAACAGCGCTAAAAACTTAACTAATTCGGAACTGGTAAAGACCGACACATTAGACAATATTAAGAAGATGTTTGGTACACATATTGATTTATTAAAAATTGATGTAGAGGGTCATGAATCTGAAGTATTAAAGGGTGGTCAGAAATTTTTGAATGAAAGTAAGCCAAAGTACATAATCATCGAATTACAAAAAAAAGGTAACTATTTAAATTATGATCCAAAAAATACAATAGATATTTTAGAAAGTCTGAATTATAAAAGAATCAAATCAATAAATGGACCACTTTTTTTATTTAAGGATGTAATTTTCCAAATTCAGCGCTCTGAAAATAAATAAAATTTAAATAATGAAATTATCAAAAGAAGAAAAATATTTAATAAATAAAGACAATAAACTAAAAAAAGTAATTAATAATAATGGACACATTGTTTTTAAATCTAGCACAAAAAATCAATTTGATAATCTTGTGGGAATTGTTATTGCACAATTTATTTCAACCTCGGCATCAAATTCAATTTTCAAAAAAATAAAAGATATTTTCAATGTGGATTATATGGATCCAATACATTTTAAAGAATTAAATATAAATCAAATTAAAGATCTTGGTGTAACTTTAAATAAGGCAAAAACCATAAAAGAACTATCTGAACTTTTTCTGAGTAAAAATTTTGTCGATTTTACTGATATGGACGAAAAAGAAATGAATGATAAATTAAATTCTATTTTTGGAATTGGTCCGTGGTCAATTGCTATGTTTGAAATTTTTTGTTTAGGTAAATTAAATATTTTTTCATCTAAAGATGCAGGCTTAAGGCTAGCTATGAATAATTGTGGAATGACTAAAGAGAATTCTAAAAGGGAAAATTATGATATATATGCAGAAAGATGGTCTCCTTATAAATCAATTGCGTCAATTCATTTGTGGAAAACTTTAGATTAATTATTTTATATTTACTTCAGAAAGTATAAAATTATAAAAAAACAAATTATTAAAATTAAAAATGACCTACTTGAAAAAAAAATTTGTATATTGGTATAGAAAATATACACCTGAATCTATCAAAAAGAGTATTCATAACTTTAAAACCAAAAATATAAAAAGGCACCTCTTCTTTTTTAAATTAAAGGTCAGGACTACTAATTATAAAAAAACAGGTTTTGAACATGCTGAGCTAAATGAGCTAGAAAAAATATCCGAGAAAATAAGTTTAAATAATTACTTTTATGTAGATATAGGAGCTTCTGATGGATTCTCTTCATCTAGCACATATGGTTTTGCAAAAAGCAAAGATTGGACAGGTTTATCTTTTGAAGTAGATGAATTAAAATTTGCAAAAATGTCATATATTTACAAAAAATTTAAAAATGTAAATGTTAAAAAAGAACTTGTAACTCCTACAAATGTTGGAAAAATATTTAAAGATAATAATGTCCCTAAATCATTTGGAGTCTTAAATATTGATATAGATTCTTATGATTACTTTGTATTAGCCTCAATTATTGATGATGGATTTAGACCCTCTTTAATCTCAATTGAAATTAATGAAAAAATACCTCCTCCAATTCAATTTACAGTTCTGTACGATATAAATCATTTTTATAATGCTGATGATTTCTATGGATGTTCCATCTCGAAAGTTTATAATTATTTAATTAAAAAAGATTATTTTTTATATAAGCTTTTATATAACAATGCAATATTTATTGAAGTTTCACATATTTCAAAATTTATGCCTTTGAATGATCTAGAAGGTTACAAAGAAGGTTATGTTGATCAAGAAAACAAATATGATTTATTTAAATATAACCAAAAATATGATCATGTTATTTTTGACTCAGCTGAAAATAATATAAAATTTTTTAAAAATTTATTTAAAGATTATGATGGTAAATACGAAATGTACGAATAGCAAAATTTTTTATTACAGACTATGAATTTTTAATTCTTATCCATTTATTTTTATACTTTATTTTTTTTTGGTTATTTTTGAACCATGGTTCGGCAATTATAATTTTTGAATTTTTACTTTCAGATAAAATAGACGCTACTAATGAAAATGTACTATTTCCAACGATATAATTTTCAAAATTTATCATACTATCAAATGTTTTTTTAATCTCTTCTACGGAATCGAGGGGTTTATGAATTAACTTCGCATTTCTAAAATAATCTTGATTTTCAACCCAGGATGGATCATCTGTAAATATTTCGTAGTTAAAATTTTTTATATTTTTTATACAATAATCTAAACATTCATTATAAAAGCTACTATTCAACTCTTCCCCAATATCTAAATAGTCTCCTCTTCTGACCTGTAAGAGAGTACTGCCTTTTTTAATAGGCTTATCAAATGAATTTTTTAAATATTTATCTTTCCTCAAACAGTTAATTATAAAAGTTTTTTGATTTTCAAGAATCTCAATTTCTTGCCAGTAACCATCAAAGTAAGTCATACGCATTTTATTTTTATTTTTAAATTCTGAAATTTTAGAAAATTTTTCAAAGTTATTATTGATAATCTTCTTTAAAAAGTCAACCAACTTATCGCTTTGAGATAGTCTGTATAAAAAACGATAAAATATAACTCGAATATAAGATGCCTCTTTAAAACCAAAAATTTCAGGTTTTACAATTATTTCTCTTTTTGTGATACCAGGAGTATTAGTTTTTAAATGATTAAGACTTATTGTGACGTCATATCCCAAATTTCTTAAATGATTTGAAAAGGCAAATTGAAATAATTGGTTTCCAAACCCCCCCTTAACTTCAATTATCGCTTTCATTTTAAGTTTATGAGTAAAGATCTTTTGCGTAGTGAATATTATCTGAACATAAACCAAAAATCTCATCTTCAATTTTATATTTATGATTCAAGTCGACTATGACCGAGTTTTTTGAAATATCTTTACCTGGATAAGTCCATATATAGTTTTTACTTGTAAGTGTAAAATCATCATTTTGATGCCAAAAATAATTAATATCAGCATCTTCTAATGAAACAAAATAATTTAACATAGCGAGGTTTTTACAATGTATCCAAATACTTTCCTTAATTTCACTAATTATTGATATTTCAATTTCCTGGTTTGGACTGTCGTGACCTAAAAAAATTTTCCCATCTATATAGCGTAAATCTACTTCGCAATCGTATCCCATTGAAATAACCTCAAAAATAGATTCAATTTTATTTTCTCTATTAAGATCTTTTTCATATAAATTACCTCTATGGGATATAAACTTTTTCAACATCAATATAATTATAATGATGAAAAAGTTAATAATTTTAGATTTAGATGGTGTGTTATATGATTCCAAAATAATTCATTTTGACAGTTTAAATCAAGCACTTAAAAAGATTGATGAAAAATATGTAATTACATATGAAGAACATTTATCTATATTTGATGGACTTCCAACTTTTAAAAAATTAGAAATTTTAAATGAGAAAAAAAATCTTCCAAAAAATCTAAATGAACAGATTTCTATTGATAAACAAAAAAATACAATAAATTTGTTAAATTCAATTCAATTCAATTCTGAACTAAAAGATGTTCTTTTAAAGTTAAAAGAGCAAGGCTATTTGTTAGCTTGTGCTTCAAATAGTATTACTGCAACAGTCAATGAGGTTCTAAAACAATTAAAGATAATAAAACTTTTTGATTTAATCTTAAGCAATGAAGATATTAAAAACTCTAAACCACATCCAGAAATTTATTGGAAAGCCATACTAGAGTTCAATTTGTATCCCTACGAATGTTTAATCATTGAAGATTCACCAGTGGGAAGAAAATCAGCAACTCTTAGTGGAGCAAATACTCTGTTTGTAAACTCCCAGGAAGAAACAATTGAAAAATTACAAGGTATTTCTAACAGTTCTGAAGATTTTGGAAGTTTAAATTTAAATTTAATTCATAAATATGAAAATGAAAAACTAAGAATATTGATCCCGATGGCTGGGAAAGGTTCAAGATTTTCAGAAAAAGGGTATGTATTTCCAAAACCTCTTGTAGAAATTAATAAGAAACCAATGATTCAAGTTGTGATCGAAAATTTAAATATTGAGTGTGAATTTATTTTTTTAGTTCAAAAAGAACATATTGAAAAATTTAATATTGATAAAATGCTAAACCTTATTCAACCAGGATGTAAAATTATTCCACTTGATGGGGTAACAGAAGGAGCAGCTTCAACAACCCTGCTTGCAAAAGATTTAATTAATGATGACAGACCTTTAATTATTGCAAATTCGGATCAATATATTACATGGGATCCTAATGAGACAATTTACAGCTTTATAAATAAAGAAGTTGACGGAGGAATACTTACATTTAACTCGACTCATCCTAAGTGGTCTTATGCTAAAACAGATAAAAATGGTTATGTTTTAGAAGTTGCTGAAAAAGTACCCATTAGCAATAATGCGACAGTTGGAATATATTTTTGGAAAAAAGGCAGCGATTATGTTAAGTATGCAGAAGAAATGATCACAAAAAATCTGAGAGTAAATAACGAATTCTATGTTTGCCCTGTCTACAACCAGGCAATTCAAGATGGAAAAAAAATTATTATTGAATCTATAGAATCAATGTGGGGAATAGGAACACCTGAAGATCTTGATCTTTTTTTAAAAGAAGATTTAATATAATTGAAAGAAAAATCTAATGGATTTTAGTTTTGGAATTATCACTACATTTGGCAATGAATCAAATTTATTTAAAACAATTGAAAGTATCACTTCTCAAAATATTGAAAACTACGAAATTATTATTGTAGGAGGATCAGGAAAAAAATACCAATATGATAAAAATATAGTGCATCTCAAATTTGATGAAACAACCAAAGAAATGTGGATAACCAGAAAAAAAAATTTAATTATTGAAAAAAGTAATTTTGATAATATTGTATTTCTTCATGATTATGTATTACTGAACCAGGACTGGCATGAGGGGTATTTAAAATTTGGAAATGATTTTCAAGTATGTACAAATAAAATTATAAATTTAGATGGAACAAGGTTTAGAGATTGGTCATTAAGCCCTAACAATTTTCTTAGTTTTGATAAAAAACTAAATCAAAAGATGGAATACTTAATTCCTTATTCTGAGAGAACTTTATCAAAATACATGTATATATCCGGAGCTTATTGGGTTGCAAAGAAAGATTTTATGTTAAAAAATAAACTTAATGAAAATTTAACTTGGGGACAAGGTGAAGATGTAGAATGGTCTCATAGAGTAAGAAAAAAAATTAATTTTAAATTCAATGAGTATGCATCTGTTTCATTTTTAAAACAAAAAGATGTTTATTTTTCAATAATTTCACAAGATAATTTAAAATTGTTGAACACAAGAACATCTTTATTAGATATATTTGATAAAATATTAATTCCATTTAGAAGATTTAAGAAAAAAAAGAAATTTTTTAAATATTTTTAAGCTATAACTTTATAAATACTAAAACTTGAACAACCTACTATATGTTCAAATTTATTTTTATTAGATTCTATATATTTAAGAACATCATATTGTTTGAAGGTCTTTATATCGTCTAAGCCAAAAAAAAGTGTTCTTTTATAAAGCGTGAGAAACTCTGAATATGTAGAGAATTCCCCACCATCAAATAATATAAAATCATAATTGTTAGACAATTCGTTCAATATATTTTTAATTTTTTTATATCTTCTAATGTCCTGAATGAACCATTCCTTATTTTCTTTAATCAATCCATGCTTTTCAAAATTTATATCTTTTATTGATGGCAAGTCACTTATTTCTATTATTCTTCCAAGTTTTAAATTTATATTTTGTTTATCGATCTTTAAATTTTTTACTGCTCTTTTATAAAATATTTTGTCACTTTCTAACGAAGTAAATTCATAATTATTATTTTTTCTTTTTAATGAGTTTAAAATTGTTGAAGTAGAGCCAAGTCCGTTCCATGTACCTATTTCAAGAACTTTTTCTATTTGATTATTCAAGATGAAATTACTAAGGAGTTTCCCTGGCTCAGTATCAACTCTCATCTGTCCTTTATTGTTTTTTGCAAGATTGTAAGATCGAAATGTATTTCTTAAATTTAAAATGAATCTATTTTTTTTTAGATAATTTTTCACTATTCAAACACCTTGGATATTTATAGTCTTATTTTATTTTCTTACACTAAATAAGAGTTCCAAATAATTATTATATTGATAATTATTGCACATTGAAAAGGATTGAAAAAGTACTAAGTAAATATAAAGATTATGAAAAGGGAATTAAACAAGTAGAGGCTTTTATTAGTAAGAAAGTAGAATTTTTCTTAAGATAAAAGAAATCAATATTTATTCAACCCCAAAAAAGTGCTTTTGAAATTCTTAAAAAAAATACAAATCTTTGAATTAATCTAATTATCATTTAAACAAACAATAAAATCTAGTTTTAATATTATGAAATTATTTAGATCTGATAAATTTACAAGATTAAATAGAAATATGAATAATTTAGTTCACGTGTTTGTTGACTACTTGCTAATTATTTTTGCTGTTTTTTTTAACTTATTTTTCAAAGGTGTATTTTATAAAAAACAAGTCAAAATTGTAACTGCTGTAAGTAGTGAATTTTTTGAATCAGTCATCCAGTTTATTGAAAATATTAATAAATTTTCTCCTACAAGTGAAATTGTAATTTATGATCTAGGAATGACCACATCTGAAAACGATTCAATTAAAAATAGTTACGAATTTATTAAATTGAAAAAATTTGATTTTAATAAATACCCTAAATTCTTTTCTGAAATTGATGAATTTGGCAAATTAGGACAATATGCTTGGAAGAGTTCAATTATTAAAAATGAAATTGAAAATACAAGTAAGCTTGTTTTTTGGTTTGATTCGGGAAATTTAATATCAAACAAATTAACTTTTTTGAAAATTGTGACTACATGCTATGGTTTGTTTTCACCATATAGCAATGGACGTATTGAAAATTGGACACATAAATCTACTTTAAATAAGTTTGATTGTGAAAAAAAAATTTTAAAAAAACGAAATCGCACCGGTGGGATTATTTGTATTAACCCTGAAAAAGTAATTGCTAAAAATTTAATACTTAATTGGCAAAAATTTTCAACAAATCAAGAATATATAGCGCCAGAAGGAAGTAATAGACAAAACCACAGACAAGATCAGTCTCTACTTTCCATTCTGATGAATTTGAGGAATTCATTTATATTAAGTCCAAGAACTAAAACCGCTTTTGGATTAAAAGTAAATCAGAATCCAATGAAACATTTATACATTACTGATTCCTACAACGATATCGAAAGATCTGATATAAAAAATATGTGGATTAAATCTAATTCTTATGTAACAAATACAATAAAAAATGCACAAACAATTTGGATTTTAAACTTTCTGGATAGCAGTAGAATAAATAAAAAATATATAAATAAATGTAAGTTGATAATTTCTTTTTTTAATGATGATGTTCTTTACAAAAAGGAATTGAAAATTATTTTAAATAATTATTCAAAAGATAAAGACAATGTTGTTTTGATTTCTGAGAATCATCAAAAAAAGAATGAGATTCAAGAAATCTTTAAAGATTTTGATATTGAAATTTTTCAGAGTACTGAAGATTTGAATGGTAAAGTAACTAAATTAATTTAATTGTAGTTTTTCCCCTCACCATGTTTTCCATCATAATAAAATAATGGTTTATCAACATATAGTAAATCTTCAACTTTGAGAATATTTAACCATAAATCATAATCAGCCTTTTCAGGCAAGCCTCTAAAACCACCAATTGAATCAAAAAGATTTTTTTCAATAACTACACTTGATTTAATAACACAATTATGAATTGCTAGAAAATCATAATCCCAAATAGTAGGGAACCCCTTGTTCTTCAGATAACTTGTTTTTTTATATTTTTTTTTCAAAATTTTATAAAAGTGTTCACTATTGTAAAGTTTATAGTTTTTATTTTCATCAAAAACTCCTTCCCCAAAAAACCCTTCAGTTGAGGAAAATTTCATGTTATTTTTTTCAATAAGATCGATTTGTGTATTTAATTTATCAGGCAACCAAATGTCATCATCATCTAAAAATGCTAGATATTTGCCTCTTGCATTTAAAGATCCAACATTGATTAGTGCTTGTCTGGAACCAGTCCAATTTGGCAATTTACCTCTATCAATATCAATTTTGTTTACAAAATTAGGAAAATTATGGTTGTAATACTCTTCTTGAGTTGATTGATCGTTCAATAGTATAAGTTCTAGTTCGTCAACATTTTGAATTTCTACACTTTTTATAGCATTAAGTAAGAATTTAAATCGATTGTAAGAGTGAATAATGACTGAAACTAATGGCTTTTTGTTTTTCATAATATTAAATTATCATAACTTAATTTTAAATTACCCAATGTTTCTTTTTATGAATAAGTTTTGAAGCATCTAAATACTAATTTAATATTATGATTGTATCTAATGAAAGCAAAAAATTTTGTTACTAGCTCAAACTTTGCTAAACACTCAAACTTTATATATTCGGAAATTATCTCAAATGAAGAATTTCAAGAAAAAAGTTTAACCAATGTTTATGTAATCACTAAAAATAAAAATTTTGTATGGTACAAAGTAAAAGAATTAAACATTTCTACAAATGATATAATTTTTACTAACTCCACACTTATTGAGTGTTTATTTAATGATCTTAAAAATTTAAAAAGTGTTAAAAATTTAAAAATTATTACTGGACAAAATGATCGGTTGATTAACCATAAAATTGTTTCAAAAATTCCTGACTGTGTATCAGAACTGCATGCAGTCAATTTAGTAACAGAAAATTCAAAAGTTAATTCATTACCAATTGGATTAGCAAATCAATATTCTATCAAAAATTTACACGTTGGTGACTTTCTGGAAAAGAGACAGTTAAATAAGAAAGATAAAATTTACATAAACTTTAATGAATCAACAAACAGAAATGAAAGAACCAATCTTAAAAACAAATTTAATAATTATTCCTGGGCGACGATACAAAATAATAATCTTTCTAAGAAAGAATATTTAAATGATTTAAGATCACATCATTTTGTGCTTTGTCCGTGGGGGAATGGAATAGATACACATAGAGTATGGGAAACTCTATATTCTAAATCCATTCCTGTGGTTAAATATCATCCGACATATTCACATTTAAAAAATTTGCCAATTATATTTGTTAATGACTACGAAGAAGTAACTTACGAACTGCTGTCTGAAAAATTAAGATATTTTGAAAGTCAAAATTTAGGTGATAGCTATTTAGAAATTAAGTATTGGATGAAGAATATTACAAAGAAAAAAATAGAAGATATAACCAATGAAAAAATTATATCCGATAGTAGTTTTTTTAATAGTTATTGGAGAAAAAGAAGATTAATAAAAATGATAAATGATAATTTGAAATATTTTAAATTTAAGATATTTCAAATTAAAAATTTATTTAAAACTAACTGATAATTAATTATTACTATTATTTTATGGAAATTATTAGTCCGATTTCTTTAGGAGAATTAGTTGATAAAATTTCAATTTTAGAAATCAAAATTAACAAAATAAACGATACTTCAAAACAAAAAAATATTATCAATGAATTAAATAAATTAGAAAATATTTTGTCAAATTTGAATCTTCACGATGAGCTAATTATCAAATACAAAAAAAAGCTTTATCAGATTAATCAAGAGCTTTGGGAAGTCGAAGATATTTTAAGAGAAAAAGAAAATAAAAATGAATTTGGTGATGATTTTATAAATTTTGCTAGAAAAGTCTACAAATTAAATGATAAAAGGTTTGAATTCAAAAATGAGCTTAATAAAGCATTTGATTCACAAATTGTTGAAGAAAAAAGTTATAAAAGTTATTAATCTTTTAATATTCAATAATTTTCCATTTTTCATCAATAAAAAAATTACTGTGTCTAACTTTATGGTAAAAAAGATTTTTCTTATTTGGTAAACGATCTACAAGATGTAGAAAACTACTATTTATGCAATGAATTTCTTGAGCTTTTTCAATTACTTTATCGTAAAAAAATAGATTATTGAATACATCAGAATTTTTTGAAACATATATATTTTTAAAATTATTTAAAATTTTGAGTTCATAAATATTTTCATGTGATTCATTATGAATTAAATTATATGGGTTATTTCCAATTTCATAGTAATTTGTTAAATGGTCAAACAGTTGATTCGATTTTTTACTATCTTTTGGAACATCAAAATAATCATAAGAATCAATATAATCAAATTTTATTTGATTATAAAACCAAGTATTAAAAGGTTCATTTTTTTGTTTTTCAAACCCAATTCTCAGTACATCAAGATTATTTTTTATTGAGTATTTGTAAACATCGTTCGTTGAATTTGAATAAGATACATCAAAAAATTTTATGTTTTTATTACTTTTAAACATAAACCTTATCATTTCGCTATATTTTTCTTTAATTGGAAGATGTATTTCTTTAAAACTATTAGAAATTTTATTTACTAAACCGTTACAGATAATGTTATCACCAAGACCTAGGTGAAAATGAAGTATTATGGAATCTTCTTTGCAAGATTCGATGTCATATTTTATTTTTCTTAAAAACTTTAAATACCTTAAAAATATTAAATCTACTACTTTATTTTTTTGTTTATCAGAATTCATTACTATATATCTAAATTTTATAAACTTTAATAATTTAGGCTCCATAGAATAAAAGAATTAAATAATGTTAAAAAAATTTTTTATATTGATTGTTGTTTTCTCTTTTTGCTCGTCTTCTGACTATCAGACTAATTTTGAAAATCAGGTTGTAAAGGCTCATCAAAATTTTTATGCTTTACCCAATTCAAATGACCCCGCAGACGTATCATCAATTACAGTTAAAGTTAAGACAGAATGTAAAGATATAAGAAACCAGATTAAAATTGCAAATAATAAAAATTTGGGATTGGAAAATGTTATTGACGATCATTATATTTCATTTAGACAAGCATTTAAATCAGATTATGAAGATTCTTCTGGATCAAGGGAAATATTAGAAAAAAAACCAGAAGAAATAATGGAGTATTTCAATATATTGTATAAATACTGCAATCTTGAAGATTTTTTCAATGAAAATTGGGGAGATCTTGAAACAAGAGAAAAATCTTATCTAAATAAAAATTGACTATCCTTAAGTATTAATACAAAACTCAATCAATTTCTCAAAGGTGGTTTCTGATTGCCATCCTAGTTCTTTTTTTATCTTCATTGGATTACTTACGATTTTTCTGGGATCACCTTTACGTAAAAAACTGTTATTAATTTTTACATGATCCATATAATTTAGGCCATGTAAACTAAAAACTTTTTCTATTAAGTCAGAGATTTTATGACCTTTACCTGAACCAATTACATAACTTCCTGATTTACCATTTTCAATAATTGATAAAATAGCTTTTACAGTATCTTTTGAATAACACCAATCTCTAATATAATCAAGGCTACCTATTATAAGATCCTCATTGGCTCCATTTTTAATATTTTTAGCTGTGTTAATTACTTTCATAAATAAATAGTCTTCAGATCTAAATTGTGACTCGTGGTTAAACATTATTCCTGAGTAAATTGACCAGTCATATCTATGTCTTAAAGTCAAAACCTTTTCATGGTTTCGAAGTTTTGCAATTGCATAAGGAGATCTTGGAAGAAAAAGAGAACTTTCATCTAGTGACGAATTATTTGAGTTAGCAAACATTTCAGATGAAGAAGATTGAAAAAAATTAGCTAAATTATCCGTTTTAATCAATGAATCTACAAGATTATCAAAAATTAGTTCTATTTCCTTTTTTGATTCTGATTGGTCTAAATATGATTTGTATACAGAACTAGGCCCAGATAGATTTATCACATAATCAGGCTTAAGTTCATCAATATATTTCATAACTTGATTTTGATCTCTAAGATCTAATTGGACTAATGTCAAATTTTTTTCAGCTTGTGAATTTATACTTTTAAGTCGCTGGAAAAAAAGAGGGTTTTTTTTACTTCTAGATGTTCCAACAATGTTTACGTCTCCGTAATTTTTTACAATTTCAGAAGTAAGAAATATTCCATCTTGACCTGTAATTCCTGTAATGAAGACATTTTTCATCTATAAGCATTTTAGAGCAAGTAATATGAAAACAATGAAGATTTATCTCAGTAAAATTAATGAATCTTGGATCATAGACAGAATTCGAGAAGAATGGTATGAAAATAATAGTCATATTTCAACAAGAAGAATTAGAAATGCAGACATTATTTGGGTTACCGCACCTTGGACTTGGAGAAAAATATCTCAAAAACAATTAAGATTAAAAAAAGTACTTTGTTCATATTATCATTTTGATTTTGATAAATTTGGAAACGATGATGAAAAAAATTTTTATGAATTGGATTCTTACGTTGATGAATATCATGTAATTTCAAAAAAGACCAAATTACAACTAGAAACTCTTACGGATAAAAAAATAACATCCATACCTTTTTGGGTAAATCAAAATATATGGTTTGAACAAGAGATAAATGAAAAAGAAAAAACAAGATCTAATTATGGCTTTTCAAGTACTGACTATTTGGTTGGGAGTTTTCAAAGAGATACAGAAGGCTTTGATTTAAAATCCCCTAAACTTTCAAAAGGTCCTGATATATTTCTTGAAATAGTTAGTGATTTATATAAAAAAAATAAAAATCTTGTTGTTGTCTTAACTGGAAAAAGAAGAAATTATTTGATAAATAATTTAAATGAAAGACAAATACCATATAAATATTTTGAGATGGTTAATTTTAATAAGTTAAATAAACTTTATAATATATTAGATTTATATATTGTTTCATCAAGGGTTGAAGGAGGGCCTCAATCAATACTTGAAGCAGGAATAACTAAGACTCCTATTATCTCAACAAATGTGGGTGTTGCTCCAGAGATTCTAGACAAGAAATCTATTTATATAAATGACTATAAATTAGCCATACCTCAGGTTGAAATCGCTTACAAAAACGCAAAATCATTTATTTTGCCAGATGGAATGAATAAATTTTTATCAATTTTTGACAATATGGTTCAAAATAATTAATTCAAAACTTAATTAAGTTTTTTTGTATTAAAATAATCAATTATATGATTTCAAATAAAAAAATTTTGATAACTGGTGGAGCAGGTTTTATAGGTTCAAATTTAGCTATGGAGCTTCATAATAATTTTGAAGTTTATTGTCTTGATAACTTTTTTAAATCTGAAAGCAGAATGAATATCAAAAAACTTGAGGATAAAAATATAAATATTATTGATTGTGATTTAAGAAATAATGATAAAGTCTATTCAATAATTAAAGATATTGATTTTCATACCATATTTCATTTGGGAGCTCAGGTTGCAATGACAAAATCTATTGAAGATCCAGTTTTAGATTTTGAAACGAACGTTCTTGGAACTTTAAATCTTCTTAATTCAATGGTGGAGTTAAAAAGGAAATCTAAGTTTGTAAATATATGTAGCAATAAAGTATATGGTGATTTGTCTTGGGATAATTTATCAGAGCAAAAAACTAGATATAACTCAATGGGTTTTCAGAATGGTTATCACGAAGAAATCAAACTTGAATTTTCAGGCCCCTATGGCTGTTCTAAAGGTTCAGCTGAGCAATACGTATTAGATTATAAAAGAACATTTGATCTAAATACGGTTTCTTTAAGATTGTCAACAATTTTTGGTATGAATCAATTTTTCACATTTGATCAAGGATGGATTGGATGGTTTATAAATGAATATATTAGATTTAATAATGATGAGATAAATGAAATTAATATTCAAGGTGACGGTAAACAAGTAAGAGATATTCTGTTTATAGATGATTTAGTTAATCTTTTTAAAAAAATTATTGAAAAAGATTTTTCAAATTTAACTCAAAATTATTTTAATGTTGGAGGTGGAATTAATAATTCAATTTCGATAATTGAACTTCTCGATTTCTTAAGTGATTATTTTAAGTCCTCAAAAGAAATTAATATTCGAACTAACGAATGGAGAAAAGGAGATCAAAAATTCTATGTTTCAAATCTAGATACTATTCATAAAAATTTTGATTGGCTGCCAAGTATTGATATGAAAGAAGGAATTGTCAAATATTTAAATTGGATTAAGAACGGTTAAAAATTTTTATGATTTTCTTCTAAATATTAGTTTTAATGCCCAGTGGATATAACTTGGTAAAAACTTTTGAAAATTGAATTTTGATTCACCAAAAGATCTATCTATCCAAATTGTGGGTATTTCTCCAATTTTATAATTATTTAACTTAGCCTTTATTGACATTTCTAAACCAAGCGTGAAACCATTTTCACTCTGTATTCCTACAGTTTCAAGAAATTTCTTATCATATGCTTTAAACATATTTGTAGGATCTTTAGTTCCAATAAAAAAGAACCTGTTTAAAAACTTTCCGGAATACTTGCTTAAGATATATTTTAAATTCTTTTTTCCAATAAACTGTCCTCCCTTAGAGTATCTTGAGGCTATCGCTATAGACAAGCCTCTTTCTACAAGCATAAATAAATCTTCAACTTGTGTTGGATCATCACTACCATCACCCATTGCAATACAGATGTAATTACCAGTAGCTTTTGAAATTCCAAAATTTATAGCATTTGCAACACCTTCTTTTGGGTTAATTATAATTTTTGCCTCAGATTCGTATTCATCAAGAAACTTGTAGGTTGAATCATTTTTAGAGTCTAGAACGATAAGAATTTCAGTATCACTTTTAACATTTTCTTCAAATCTTTTAAGAATAGTTAAAAAACTTTCACCCTCTTCTTTACAGGGAATAATTAAACTTTTGTTATATTTCAGCATATAAAACCGTTTTGTTTTTTAAATCGTAGTTATTAAATATTTGATGATCTACAGCAACAATAATATTCTCAGATCTATCTATAACTTCATTAAATTCATACAATTCATGTTCGAAATCTGATTTGTTGATTAATGGATCTACTGAAAAAACCTCAAATCCTTTTTTTCTAAGTTTATTGTTTAATATAATGGCTCCAGATCCTCTTATATCATCCGAATTTATCTTGAATCCTAGGCCAAGCTGTATAAGATTTTTTTCTTGAAATAAAGATAGACATTTTTCAACAATATTATCCAAGTAAACTTCATTTACAGTTGGCAAGCTATTTAATAATGAATTTGTAACATTATATGATTTTATAAAAGTTTCTAAATCTTTTGGTAAACATGGTCCACCTACGTAACCCGAAAATGGTAAATTACTTAAGCGGGGGTAATCTTCCGTTGCTATTTGTCGTATTTGTTCAAAATCTAAGTTATTTTTTTGTGCAATATTATGAAACTCATTTGATAATGAAAAATTTGCGTGTCTATATGCATTAGAAAATAATTTTATAAATAAGGCATTTTCAATTGTCGTGGTAATTGTTTTTATATTCAAATCTTTAAAAAACATTTCCACTATTTTTTCTGAAGATTGTTCATCAGCTCCAATAATTTGAGGCAACTCATAAAGCTCTTTAAATGCTTCACCTTCAGCAATTCTTTCTGGGCAGTAGGCTAAGTAGAGTTCTTTTGTTAAAAAAAGCGGATTTTTTAAAATATATGATATATCTTCAGAAGTCACAGTACTTCTTAAAATTAAAACTGCTTTTTTATTAATATTTCTAAGTACGTCATCTATTAATTGTTTAAAAAAAAGAATGCTTTTCTTATTTGAAGAAGTTCCAATTGTAATAATTACAAATTTTGTATTTGTGATTGTTTCTATTTTGTTTGTTGCCTTTAAACCATTTTGAAGTGCTTTAGTTAAGTTTTCATCTAATTCATTTTCATAAAAAGTTGTTTTACCCTCATTTATTAAGTTAATTATTTTTTTATTATTATCTATTATTGAAACATTGAATCCTTGGTTTTGAATGAAACAACTTAAAGGAAGTCCAATGTGTCCACCTCCACCAACAATACTTACCGATTTTTCTTCAATTTCTAAATTTTTATTCAATTTGATTTATATCCAAATGTCTTTCATTATCGTATTGACAATTCTAGCGAAGAAATTGTAAACAGATTCCATTTGTTGGTTAGGAGGACTAGTCCAAACTTCCCCATGAACGTATCTTTCTCCTATTAAAAAATTTGAAGTAATTACCAATAAAATGACTATCTTTTGATAAAGTATATTTTCAAATTTATATTTTTTAAACTCCAAAATTATATGAATAATTAATGGAACCAAAATAATTGAAAAAATCCTACTTGAATCAGTAGTTATTGCAGCACCTATTGTTGCGAACAAAATACAGGAAGCATACTTTAGAATATTTTCATAGCTTGATGTTAAAAGTATAAAAATAAGGATAAATATTAAACCCATAAATCCAGACCAAATGAATTCATTTAAATTTTGAGATACAAAATTTGTCCCCCAGTCTAAGGTGTTATTGTTAAATATAAACCTTATTCTTCCTCTTCCACCAAAATCTACCAAATAATGCAGATAAAGCCTCAAGGTAATGAAAGATAAAACAACAGTTGCAAAAATTTTACTAAACCTATCAAAGTTAATTATGATTAGAAAAACCAGAGTGCTAAAAATTGCAACTCCAAAATGATTCAACCCTAATAAGAACAAATAAATGTAGAATCTTATGTAGTTTCCTTTTAAAAAGTTTTTAAAATATAACAAAATTAACAAAACTGAAATATTTTCAACAAAACCTATCCACCATGAAATCGTTACTAGCCAACCTCCAAAGATGAATAATGTAGAATATTCTTCTAGAAATTTTAGATTTTTACATATTAACAATAATGAAATTTGAAAGAGTACATAAATTAACAAAGTATAAATATCAGGATTATCAATATTAAATAAGTTAACCAAAATTGTGTTAAAAGGTGATTCAAGCTCCGTTCTATAAAAATCTAATTTTTGATTGAAAACAATTTTATTTATTTCAAAATCTCTTAGTAAAAAATTTTCAAAAGACACTTTGTAAAATACATGTGATACAACTTCTATTATTAATAAATTAATAAAGAAAACTTTATTATTTATAAATTTTTCTTTAAGATTTACGACGAACTTCACGTTGTTATTTTAATAGGGAATTTAGTACTTATAGTTAGATATAAAAATATTTATTGCCTAATTTATATTGATTTAATAATCTTTTGTTGGATATATCTCTCTCTTCAATGATTTCTTTTCTATTATCCATAAGCCTTTCAAACAATTGAAAATAGCTATCACACATTTTTTTACCAGTAAATTCATAGTTATTCATTTCTTCTTTATGTTTTTCATAATTATTAGCTAGGTATAGTAACTTGCTTTCAAGGCTTTCTAAATTATATGATAATCCATACTTTTGACAGTATTCTGTAATACCTCCACTTTCAATATATAAAATCGGCAAACCACACATAGCCCCTTCAATATGATGCATGCCAGCAGGTTCGTTCTCTGACCCGGTTATGTATATATGACAACTTCTTAAAAACTCACCGATTTCATATTGATTCATCGGATCAATTACTTTTGTATTTTTAAATTTGAAATTTTTAGGAAGATTACCAATGAAAATAAACTCAAATCTTTCTCTTACATTTTTATTACTTAACAAAGTATCTAATTTTTTATATGCATCAAAACCTTTGTTAATATTCCCCCCCCAATGATGAGTTACAACTTTAAACTTTTTAGGTAAATTATAGTTTTTTTCTTTAAAAAAATAATTATCATCTGCTCCATTTTTAATGGTTGTAAAGCTATTCTTATTAAATCCTTGAGATATAAAAAGACTTTCCAGCCATGAACTAATAAATACTGTATAGTCGGATATTTCAGATGAATTGATTAGAAATTTGTTCAAACCTTTTGTTTTTTTTCTTTCATCACACTCATTTATTCTATTGATTACTATTGAATTGTAATTTATGTTTTTTAAATAGTCATTTACGTCTTTATGCGTAAACGATGAAGATCTTGTGTACCTACGAGGCTCAGTTAATAAAATAATATCAATATCATTACTATTCAAATTTGTAGTAACATTAATATTTTTTTCCTCTAAAAACTTAGTCAATAATCGAGAAAAATTTAATCCACCTCCCCATGGACCATGTATATTTTTATAACCAATGCTTATTTTCATTATTTCTATTTTATATATATTAAGAATAGGGTTTGATCAAATAATCTAATTATTTAATCATTATCATTATTTACTTATTTAATTATTAGACTAAAAAGTTATGGATAAAGATCATTGGGAAAAATATTATCAAAAAAATAATAAACCATTTAAACCTTCTGATTTTTCTAAAGAAGTCAAAAATCAAGTTCAAACAAACCACTCTTTAATTGATATAGGTTGTGGAAATGGAAGAGATAGTATTTTCTTTGCAAGAAATAAGTTAATTACTAAAGGTATAGATCAAAGCGAAATAACAATTAAAAATTTAAAAAATTTTGAAAACAAGATGTTACAGTTTGAGTGTGTAGATATTCTAAACTTAGAAAATAAAAGCTATGATTATGGATATTGTAGATTCTTATTACACAGTATTTCAGAAAAAGAAGAAAACTATTTATTGGGTTGGTTAAAAGATAATATAAATAAAAAAATATTTCTTGAATCTAGGCTTGATGAGGGAAAGAATGAAAAACAAGATCACTATCGAAGGCCAATGAATTTAGAAAAATTTCACTCAAAATTATCAAAATTAAATATAAAGATTTTAGATGAAAGAAAGTCGAAGAAATTTTCAATTTACAATGATTCTTACAATGTTTCAGATTTGAAGTCGGATCCTCTTCTTGTAAGAATGGTTCTTGTGACTTGAAATGGAAATAAATTATTGGATATTTAGAGCTCTAAGGAATTTAGTATTTGCAACTAGTCTTGTTTATTTCGTTTATTTTATTGTTACAAATATTGCATTTTTGTCTCAATTACGTAATTTCTCAATCTTAAGTTTTACATTGATAGTTGTTTTAAAATTTTTAAATATTTACTTTCTATCAAATATAAATATTAAAATACTTGAAAATCTTGAAATTAATTTAAACAATACTGAGTCACTAGATTTAGTAGTTAAAAATTCACTAGGCAATTTATCATCGCCATTAAAACTCGGAAGTGGCTACAAATTAAGTTATCTTAAAACAAAATATGATTTTAAAATTAGAGACTACATAGTTTGGACAACTTTCTTCAGTTTTATTAATCTTTACCCTTTATTAATTATTTTTATTTTTTATTCAATAATTATTAATAATGAAATTGTTAAACAAAATTTTGATATTCTTTTTTTATTTTTTGTTCCATTATTAGCAATTTTATTTGTATTAAATAATAAAAATTTAAGTAAAAAGTTTAGTAATTTGAGAGAATTTAAATTTTTTTCAAAAAATAATTTAATTATTCAGACAAATAATATTTTATTTTTTATTAGTACAACCACAGTAGTTTTTTTAATAATTCAATATTTTCAAGCCCAAATAAACTATTTTTCATCGATTGCATACAGCTCACTATCAAGCTTTGTAAATATTGTAAACGTTACACCAGGAAATATTGGAGTAAAAGAAGGGTTAATTGTTTTGTTTGAAAATATTCATAATATTTCGTATGAAATTGTTCTTATTACCTCTATTCTTGAACGATTATTAAGTTTTATTTCATTATTTATTGTTCAATTGATATTAAAAAATAAATCTAAGAGCATTTGAATTAGTATATAAAGTATGATTGCTTGTTTAATTCTTGCGTATAATGAAGAAAAATTTATTCAAAGTTTATTGTCTGATGTATCAGATATATTTGAGGAAATAATTTTAGTTAATGATGGAAGTACAGACGGTACATCAGAAATTCTAAAAAATATAAATTTAGAAAATGTGTTCATAATTGAAAATAAAAAAAACCTTGGTCCTGGAAAATCGATGGAAATTGGTATTAAAGAATTTCTAAATACGAATCTTGAATTTTTAATAAAAATTGATGGTGATCAACAATTTAAAATTTCAGATATAGAAAAGCTTATCAGTTATGCAGATAAAAATTTTGATTTTATCAAATGCGATAGATTCTGGGAAAAGGGAATAGAAGGAAAGATACCAACGATCAGGTATATAGGGAATGCATTAGCTAATTTTTTAATTAAGTTTTCAACAGGTAATTGGAAGATAAATGATCCGCTTAATGGATTATTTTTATTTTCCAAGAAAAGTCTAACTGACTTTAGTTTACCAAAAATTTTTTATAGATATGGTTATCCATTTTATGTAAATATATTTATGAATAAAAAAATACTTTTGGAAAGTCAGAAAAATGGACAGATGAAAAACACAATTGTATATAGTAATGAAGAAAGTCGTTTGAGACCTTCAATAATGTTTTTTAAACTTATTTATTTTTCAGTTACTGCTTTTTGTAGGAAGATAATTGAAAAGTTTAAATTTTCTGAATTACAAATCTCTGCTTTGCTTGATGTTTTATTTCTAATTTTTATGAGTTTTACTTTATATAGTGGATTTAGACTTGTCTTTGTTAATCTTGAATATATTCAAGGCTCAAAAGCAAGCTGGCTTTTTTTAACAATTCTAATGTTATTTGTTTCTTCTTTTTGTTTTTATAGCTCTCAGGGTTATGAAAAAAAACTTTATGAAGAAAAATATCATATCTTATGAAAAAAGGTTTAGTATTTTTTTTTATTTTTTTAATTCTTAGCATTTTAATAAAGACAGATTACAGGCTTGAAGAGGGTATTTATTGTTGTAAAGACGACCATGACTATTACGCTCATGCAGAAACTATAGCAATTGATTTTGACTTTGATTATTCAAATCAATTTGTAGGGAAAGAAGATCAAAGATTTTTTTACAATGGTAAAAGTGCCCCATCTACTTTTTTTGGCACAGGACTACTTTCTGTACCATTTTTATTTTTGGGAAATATTATTGATAATTTATATCAAAACGATAATTTGTATAATTTTAAATTATTGCTTTACTCATTTAGTTCAATTTTTTATTTATCTTTAACGTTTGTTTTAACAAGTAAAATAGCAAAGTTTTTCGAAGTTAAATTTTCAAAAAGCTTTTTGTATATAATAATTCTTGGTTCTGGAATAGGATTTTATGCATTTGAGAGATACAGTATGTCACATGTGTATGAAATGTTTACAATCACTCTTTTAATTTATTATTGTTTAAGATTTTACTCTGAAGATTTAAATAATAAATTAGCTTTTTTAATCCCCTTTCTAACGATGCTTGCAATAATGACAAGATGGGTCAACATATATATTTTCTTAATACCATTAATAGTTTCAAAAATAATTAAAAATTCAAAAAACAAATTATTCAAAAACAAATTTTTTTGGTTTTCATATCTAATATCAATAATCGTATTTTTATATCATACATATTTAATTTTTGGTGTAGTTACAATTAATGCAGAATTCACATACAATACATCTGGGACGCTTGATAAGTTTATAAACAGTGATCCAAATTTGGTAATATTTGTTTTTAGTAATTTAAAAAATTTAATTCTATTACTAGTCGGCCCGGAATTTGGGTTGATTTGGTTTTCACCAATAATATTTTTTAGTTTTTATTTATCCTTAAAAAATATATTTTTTCAATCGCAAATAAATAAACTAACATTCTTAATCATTTTGATAAGCATGCTTCAAGTTTTCGCATTAGTTTTAATATGGAAGTCAGCAGGCTCTTCTTATGGATTTAGATATATTATGAACCTTGCCCCTCTTTCTTTAATTGTTACTCTGAGTCAAAAACTAAACAAAGTTGAAATTTTGTATATTAAATTAATGTCAATATTTTCTGCTGTTTCGGTTCTTTATTTTGAAACTACTTTAAAAACTCAATTGAGTTTGGAGTATACAGAAAATATGTTTGGGAAAATAACTAAATTTACCCAACCTGATTATCTATTTGGTTATATAAATTCTTTTGTTATTTTTGAATCATATCTTAAAATATTTGCCCAAAGCTTTTTTGGTTTTTTTATTTTTTATTTTTTTATAAAGATATTAGGAATTGATAATTTTTATGCTCTGTTGGACAAGTTTTCATTACCTTACGAAAATTCAGATTTTCAGAATTTAATTTATAAAGCACAGATAATTGAACCCGCAAAGATTTTTACAACAATGATACTCATATTGATATGCACTTATTTGATTTTAAATTTAAATGGTAAGATGAAAGTTGAAGCAAAATAATAATTAATTTATTTTCTAGGAAAGTATTATATTTATACTTGATTTAACAAGCTTATGAACATAACTATAAAAATAGCTAAGTACATTGTTTTTTTGGGGACAAATTATTTTTTACTTTTCTTTAGCAACGATATAGATATTGAACAATTTCGAAAAGATGTCTACATTTTTTTTGAAGAAGACCTTTTTCAAGACAATACAATTTTTATTTTTATAAGTAATTTTGTAGTTTTAAGTACGTTCGTAATAAAGCAAATACTGAAACCCTTTGTTGAAATTTTCATTGAGCATTATTACAAATATGGATTTTATTTCTTAATAAACATATTATCAATTTCAGCCACTTTTATAGTCTTAAGAGTATATGGGTATTCAAGATTTTATCTTCTCATTTATTTGTTATTCTCATCATTAGTCTTTGAGATTTTTGATAGAATCGAAAGAAAAATCAATTCTTAGATATTTTTTTAATTTGGTTGATTCTAAATCTTACAATTTTTTTTGCCCTATTAATATTTTGCATTAACAAAAAATATTTTTTTATATATAAAATTTCTAAGTTTGAAAATTTTATATTTGAATAATTTGTGGAGTTTAAAGTTTTATTATTTACTTTATCTACCCAATAATTTACGTCTAACTTTTTATAATTGAATACTTCATTTTTAAGCTCTTCATATTTATCAATTAAGAAATTTTTATTAATTTCACTGAAACTTTTAACTTTTACAACCGGCAAATCCTTTGTTGAATTGTATGAGGGATGGTCAATTATTATAGGAATTGAACCTGCATAAATTGTTTCCCACAATCTATGAGTATCGAACCCATTACCAAAGGGGCAAAGTACAAATTTTGCTTTACTTAGTTCAATTAAGTAACTATCTAGATCTAAGTTTGGTTTGTCTATTTTTACCCACTCATATTTTTCAAATATCTCATTAATTTCATTTCTAATTAATGAGTTAGTATTTTTTTGAAAGTTTATATAAAGGAGATTTTCTTTTTTAATATTTTCTTGTTTATTAAAAGTTTGGAAATATTTTGGAATTAAATTTTTTTTTGAATAATTGCCAGACAGTCCTAAAGGTACTGAAATAAGTTTTTCATCAATATGGTTTATGTGGACACTGAACCATTCTGAAATAATTTTTGGTCTATTAAAAAACATTTTTTTTTCTATTGTTCTATCACTCCAATGTGTGATTAATTTAATATTCTTTAAATTATTTACTTTATTTAAACTACGAAACAAAAAACTTATGAATTCAGTATTTGAGAAAATTATATCATTTTCATTTAATCTAAATTCAGGATTTAAATAACAAATCTCATTTTCTCTTTCATAAATTATTTTGTAATTGTTAGGAGGAAGGTCGTAAAATTCCATCTTTGACATGACTTCAGAAAATACAACTTGCGATCTTTTTGCAAAATTATTTGATGTAATATAATCATCTGCCAGCAGATTATTAAGCTTCATTAATTAAATATTAGTTAAACAAATATTTTCTACACTACAATTTTATTTCTAAATTAACATATATATTATGAACTTTCTTGTTACTGGATGTTTTGGATTTATTGGGTTTAATTTTATAAATAAACTATTAGATGAGCGAAATACTGAAATAAAAATATTTGGTATAGACAGCCTTCAAAATGACTGTTCAATCAAAAATCATGAATTGTCAAAAGAGTATGATAATTTTAATTTTTTCAAAGATGATATTAACAATATAAACACTTTAGATATTAAAAACATAGATACAATAATTAATTTTGCAGCAGAGAGTCATGTTGACAATTCTATTTACAATCCAGGATTATTTATTGACTCTAACGTAAAAGGTGTTTCTGAATTACTTAAATATGCAATAAAAAATAATGTTAATAACTTTTTGCATGTTTCAACTGACGAAGTTTATGGAAGTATTGAAGATGGATATTTCAATGAAGGTGATAAATTAAACCCATCATCTCCCTATTCGGCTTCTAAAGCGTCAGCAGAACTAATTATAAACTCTTTCAATAGAACATATGGATATGATGTTGTTATGGTTAGGCCTGCAAATAATTATGGAATATTTCAGCAACCTGAAAAATTAATTCCATTTAGCATAGCAAAACTTGAATCTGGTGAAAATGTAGAAATTTATGGTGATGGAAAAAATATCAGACATTGGCTTCATGTTGATGATACAAGTGAAGCAATTTTAAAAATATTAGATTCTGAAATCAAGACTGGTATCTATAATATTGGATCAGACTTCTATCTTTCTAATATTGATTTGATTAAAAAATTGATAGAAATACTTAATTTTGATGAAGAAAAAATATCTTATGTTAAAGATAGACCAGGTCATGACTTTAGATATGCTACAGATATTCAAAAATTGATGGATATTGGTTGGAAGCCAAAAGCAAATTTTGAAGAAGAGTTGGAAAAGACTACTAATTGGTATTTAAACAACAAAAATTGGTGGGAATCTGGCTATAAAAGCATATTAGACTTTAAGAGGGAAAAAAGATTAGGTATTGTTTAGTAATATGAAAACTGGTGGAATACTTTTAAGTGGTGGTGAAGGGACAAGATTATACCCTACAACAAAATATTTAAATAAACACTTGATTCCAATCTATGATAAACCAATGATATATTATTCGCTCTCAATTCTACTTTTGTCGGGTTTAAGAAACATAACTTTAGTATGCAGCAGTAAAGATCAAGATAAATTTAAAGCTTTACTTGGTCATGGAGAAGAGTTTGGAGTTGATTTAAAATATTCTATTCAAGATGAGCCAGAAGGAATTCCTCACGGTATATCTGTTGCATTAGAACAAAACAATTTTGATAAATTCATTACAGTTTTAGGTGATAATTTTATATTTGGGGATAAATTTTTTACTAAACTTGAAGGGATATTCGAACAATCAGACCAATGCTCGATATTTTCACAAGTTGTAAAGAACCCCGAAAGCTTCGGTGTTGTTGATGTTGATTCAAATAATAATATTATAGAAATAACCGAAAAACCTAAAAAATTTATCTCCAATAAAGCAATAATTGGTTTATACATATTCAACTCCGATTTCAAAAACTATTTTGAAAAAATAGAAAAATCCAATAGGCAAGAATTTGAAATTACAGATTTGATAAAAGAATATAATTTGAAGAATATTAATCATAATGAAATAGGACGTGGCACCGCCTGGTTTGATATGGGTACTACTGAAGATTTTCATAATACAAGTATGTTTGTTCGAACTATTCAAGAAAGACAAGGATTACTAGTTTGCTCGCCACATGAAATTGCATTAAGAAATGAATGGATAACCGAAAAAGAGTTCTCTAACTACCTTGTAAAAATAAAAGGATCAGAATATTCAGAAAATTTAAAAACTATAGTTTTGTAGGCTGAAAATGACTGATAATCCAGAAATAACTGTTGTAATACCTACTCTTAATAGACCTGTAAGAACTGTGAGAGCTATATCTTCATTAAATGATCAAACTTACAATGGCATCATAAATTGTGTAATTATTGATTCTTCAAACGACACTAAAACAGAAGACACGATAAAAGATACTAATTTTACAAATTCAAACTTAAAAATAAATTACTTAAGAAATAATCACTCTGTTAGACCAATTGATAATTGGATTTTAGGAGCAAAGGAAATAAATACCGAATATGGAAAATTTCTGTGCGACGATGATTGGCTTGAAAAAGAATATTTAGATAAATGTATCAAGATTCTAAAAAATGAAAATACCGATTCAGTAATTTCAAATATAAATATTATTAGGGATAATAAATCTAATATTCAAAACTATTACAAATATTCCATTAGTAATGTAAAAAAAGGAAATGTTGTAGATTCATTTTTAGGGTTAAATAATATACTTCCCGTGACACCATCAGCTTCTTTAACAAAATCAAAAGTACTTCTTGAAAGTTTTTATGAATCATTAAAACATATTGAATGTACAGAAAATTTATTTGGTTTTGACTTTTTTATGTCATATTATCCAGTATTTAATTCAAATGGAACTTACTTAATAAAAGAAGGATTGGCAAACTCTCATGCTGGTAATGATTCAATGACATTGAATGTAAAAAAAGGAAAAATTTCCTATTGTTATTTTTTTGCATTAATCAATTTAATTGAATCTACAAATTATAAAGTATCAAACAACCAAGAAAAAATTATTAGTCATAGATTGGCCACATTTAATTTAAAAAAACTTTTTGAAAAGGAATACAAAAGTTTAGAACTTGATAATTCTTTTATCTCCAAATTAGACATTTCAAAACTTTTAAAATCCCAAATACAAAAGTACTATTTGAAAATGTATTATTCCTTAAAGAAATAAAATTTTATGAAATTTGATGTATATTTAGAAAATTCAAAAAACTGTATAGATGGACCTCTAAATAAATTTTCTGATATAGAATCTGAATTTGAATTTATTAACTCCAAAGAAGATTTTAAAATAAAAGACATTGGAATTAGTAATTTAGAAGACTGGAATTTTGATAACAATAACAACTTCTCTCATAGTTCAGGTGGCTTTTTTAAAGTTATAGGTCTAGAACATTCTAAAATCAAAACTGGAATTTTACTTCAAGACGAAATTGGAACTTTGGGCTTAATTATGTGCATATATGATGAAACCATACACTTCCTAATACAATTTAAGAAAGAGCCAGGCAATATCCCTTCCGCACAATTATCGCCAACTCTTCAGGCCACATTAAGCAATCAAAAAAGGAAGCACGGTGGAAAAATGCCGATGTATCTTGATTATTTTCAAAACTCAAAACAAGATGAGATTGTAATAAATAAACTACTCCCTGAACAGGGATATAGATATTGGAGAAAATATAACAATAATTTAGTAATTATGAAAGATTATTTTCATCCTCATGATGGTTTCATGTGGATGACTCTTGGGCAAATATATAAATTTTCGAGTATAAATAATTCAATAAATTCTTGTTTACGCAGTGCCTTATCTCTTTTAATTGATAATAAAAGAATTCCAGATAAAAAATTTAATAAAGGTAATATTTTGACAATAATTGACAAATCTAAAATTAAATATCAGGAATCCCCAACAATTCAAAACTCTGTATTTGAATTTCACGATAAAAAAACGGATCGACTCGTTTTTGACAACCCTTATGATAAATTTTCAGTTTCAGGAATATCAATATCTATTCTTGGACGTGAAGTTGGCAATTGGAATCAACCCATAATTTTTGATGAATATTTAGACGAGTATATTTTATTATCAGTTCTACATAAGGGAAAAAGAAAATATCTTTTAAAAGAACATAAAGAACCTGGATATGAGTTTGGTTTCAATTTTGGTCCTACACATATAAATAAAGGTATTGATTTTTCAATTGAAGATAAAATAAAAACAATCTTTCTTAATTATGAAAATTTTCACCTAGTAAAAAAAATCCGAATGTCTGAGGAAGGTGGAAGATTTTATAATTGCGAAGTTAATCATTGCTTTTATGAAATTAACTGTTCAGATGACATAGTGGAACAAGGCGAATATAAACTTTTTGATAGTGAAGAAATAAAGGTCATAAATGAACTTGGATTCCTCAGCATGGAAGGTAGAAGTCTTCTATTTTTTAGTAATTTTGTTTACAATTAAAATATAATGAAATTACTAATTATTGGAAATTCAAGTTTAGTAAAAAGAAAAATTATCCCATCACTTGAAGATGTAAAATTTATAACTTCTTTTGATATTGCAACCACCTCAAATTCAAAATTTACTCACTCCAAGCTACAAAAAACTTTTACGAATTATTCAGAAGCTATTTTAAAAAGTGATGCAAATGTTGTGTATATATCAGTTCCAAATAGTTTGCACTTTAAATTTTCAAAAATGTCAATTCTTTCAAATAAAGATGTAATTGTTGATAAACCTGCGATAACAAAACAAAATGAATCGAATAAATTGTATGAATTAGCAAAAAATAGGAATCTCGCAATTACAATGAGTTGTGTTTTTAATTATCACAAGTGTTGGAAAAAATTTAAAACCATTTCACTTAAGAATAATGATAATGGAGTATTGTCAGTAAATTTTACAATACCAAAGCTTGAAAAAAGCAATATAAGAATGTCAAATAAACTTGGAGGAGGCGCATTAAATGATATGGCAATTTATTCTTCAAACGTTGGGTATCTATTTTGGGATAAAAAAGTTAAAAATCTTGAAATAAATAAACATACTAGAAATAATTTAATACTTGGATTTACGGTTATGGCAAATTATGGAAATGGAAATGATCTTATTGGAAATTTTGGATTTGAAAAAAATTATAAAAATAATGTGACCTATTTAGGTGAAAATTTTGATACTTCATACGACAGAGTTTTTAGTCCTCCAGCAGACTTTGATACAAAAATAACTAAAAATAAAAATGGAAACTTTACTGATTACCTTATCGGGAAAGATGATGTATTCAAAAATTATTTAAATTATGTATTTAAAAATATTAAAAATAATAAAAATATTCTAAGAAATGAATTTCTTGCAATAAATAAGGAGTATGAAAATTATTTGAGGTGAAATGTCAAACAAAAATGAAAATATAAATGTATGGTCATATTTGGAAGAATATGAAGATTACGAAGAAGAATTAGAAAAAATAGTTTCTGAGGTGTTTAAATCAGGAAAACTCATTTTAGGCTCAAAAGTAAGTGAATTTGAAAATAATTTTTCCAGGTGGGTTGGTACTAAATATGGCACCGGTGTCGGAAATGGAACTGACGCAATAAAATTAGCTTTACTGGCTAAAGGGATTGGCTCAGGGGATGAAGTTATAACTGTTTCAAATACAGCTGTTCCTACAGTTGCAGCAATAATGGAAACAGGGGCAAAACCAGTTTTCTGTGATGTTAATGAAGATGATTACAACATATCAGCAGAAAATATAGAAGAACTAATTTCAATCAAAACAAAAGCCATTATTTGTGTACATTTATATGGACATTCTGCAGAAATTCTAAAAATTAAAAAAATATGTAGAGAAAATGGTCTTATTTTAATCGAAGATTGTGCCCAGTCTCATGGTGCAAGATATAAAAATAAAATGACTGGAAGCTTTGGAGACGTATCAGCATTTTCTTTTTATCCTACGAAAACTTTAGGAGGTTTTGGAGATGGAGGCATGTGTTTAACCAAAAATAAAAGAACAGATAAAAAATTAAAAATGCTGAGATTTTATGGAATGAAAGACAAGTATTATTCAGAAATCAAACACGGAGTCAATTCAAGGCTTGATGAACTTCATGCAGCGATATTAAATTTTAAATTGAAAAGATTAGATGATGACATAAGAAAAAGAAGAGAAATTGCAAAAATATATAATCGTGAATTAGAACGAACTGATTTAATACTCCCTGTTCAGAAAAAAGATTATTTTCACTCATATTATGTTTATGTAGTTAGGCATCCAAAAAGAGATTTAATTATGAAAAATTTAAAACAAAAAAATATTAATTTAAACATTTCTTATCCGTATCCAATACACACAATGCCTCCATTCAAAGAATTTAAAAAAGGAAGTATGAAGAACACAAATAAATTATCAAAACAGATTTTTAGCCTTCCAATGTATCCAGCTTTGTCTACCCAGAATGTTGAAAGAGTTGTTGATACATTATTAAAAAATATTTAAAGCATCAAAACTTTGTTTTTATATTTCTAAGTTAATGTAACATAATAATGTGCTTAATTTTGTATATTGTTTCGACGAAAATTATAACTCACAAGCTCTAACTTCAATTAATTCTGTTACGGAAAAGTCATCCCAAAGAATAAATCTATATATTATTCATGAAAATCCAAAATCATTAAATATTGACTTAATCAATAAAAAAAATATCTCTGAGCTTAAAATTTATGATATCGAACTTGAGGATATCGAATTTCCTAATATATCAGGATCCCATGTTTCTAGAGCAACTTATTTTAGGTTTTATCTTTCAAAATTTTTACCCGATAATTTAGATTATATAACTTATATTGATTCCGACATTCTTTGTTTAAATGACCCATCAATTTCAATTGAGCAAAATATAAAAATGTTGAAAAAAAGTGATTATAAATTAGCAGCACGTACTGAGATGCTAAAATCTGAGAAAGATCTTAAAATAGACACTTTTAGCAATCTTGGAATGTCTGGGAAAAAATACTTCAATGCCGGTTTAATGATTATTGATTATCAGTATTGGTTAGAAAATGCAATTGAAGAAAAGTTATTTAAAATTATGTTTGAATTTTATGAAGATATTGTCTTTTGGGATCAAGATGTTCTTAACAAATATTTTGACAGCAATTATTTAGAATTAGATAAAGTTTGTAATTTTGATATCAGCCCTACAGCAAATATAGGAGATAATAATTACGATCACGATTTTATTTTAAATAATGTTATATTCCTTCACTATTCCGGAAAAGGAAAACCGTGGCATCCTAACTATATTTTTTATGACAGTTCTCAAATTTTTCAGGAAAAATATAGATTAATAGGTGAAAGAAAATATTTACTTTCCCACAGTTCAAGTATAAAAAGAAGTAAGGTAAAGTTTTTAAAAAATCTTTTAAAATTTAAATTTTTAAGACTTGAATATCCGATTTCTTATCTAATTTACTCAATAAAGGCACTTTTTAAATTTACAAGAAAGAAAACTAATCTTACAAGAATAATTTTTGAGGATAAAATTGTTAAAAGAAATCAGCCAAAAAATATTGAAAAAACTGATCATAAGTTATTCGCGCATGAGTTATCGAAGAAAATACCTACATCATTTATTAAAATTGTAAAAAATCCAATTTTGATAAATACTTCAATATTTGATTATAAAAAATTAAGACTTTACACAAAGGAAACATTTTATGAAAATCATACTTTATCAAAAAAAGTAAAAGATACTCTCAAAAATCTTTCTAGATCAGATAGTGAATTAGTTAGATTAAAAAACGGAGTTTGGATTTTTGATGCAAAAAGTGAAAATTTTGGTCACTGGATGATTGATTCATTGTGTAGATATTCACTAGTCCCTAAAGATTTTTCTTCATTTAAGATATTGATTCCTGATAGATTTAATATTTCTTGGATTATTGAAATGCTTGATTATCTCGAACTTCCTTATATTGTGTTGGAGCCCAATAAGAGATATAAAGTTGAAAAGTTAGTTTTGACAAGTCGAGCACACCCTTCTGGAAACTACAATGAAACAATCGTTAATGACTTAAGAAAAATATTTCTAAATAAAGGTGGATCAAGCAATTTACCTAAAAAAAGAGTTTGGGTTTATAGAGAGCACCTCAGAAGAAGAGCTTTAAATTTTGATAAAATATTACCGATATTAGAAAAATATAATTTTGAAATTGTAAATATGGAAGATTTAACAATCAAGGAAAAAATTAACTTGTTATCTCAAACCGATATAATCAGCGGAACTCATGGGTCAGGATTAATAAATATATTCTTCATGAATAAAAAGACTAAAATTTTTGAAGTTAGAGATTATGAAGATAAATTAAAGAATTCTGTATTTTCCTTAGCCTCGGCTTTTGATATAGACTACTACTATATGCAAAGGGATAAACCAAAAGATCATAACCCAAGATTGGCAATACTTGATCAGATTGATGGAGGAAATATTAATCCAATAATTTTTGAAGAAAAATTGTTGCAATGCATTAATGAAACATAACAAAAATAGACCATCAATATATAATGTTTAGATGGATAATGAGAATCTAGAACAGTTAAGAAATAAGATTCTAGAACTTTCAAAAGAATATTACCAAGCAAAAAATCTTAAAGAAACAGCGTTTATTCCCCATATTTCCAAAATCCCTGTTACTGGTCGAGTTCTTGATGAAAACGACATTTCTAACTTAATTGATTCAAGCTTAGACTCATGGTTAACAGCTGGAAGATTTCATGATATGTTTGAAAAATCAATAAGTAAATATCTTGGTGTAAGGCATTGTTTATTTGTCAATAGTGGTTCTTCTGCAAACTTATTAGCTATTTCTGGTTTAAAAATTCTTTACGAGATACCAGATGGTTCTGAAGTCATTACCTCTGCAGTAAACTTTCCAACAACAATGAATCCGATTATCCAAAATAATCTTAAACCTGTTTTAGTTGATATTGATCCTAACAATTACAACATAAATCCTGATTTAATTGAAGAAAAAATTACGGATAAGACAGCAGGGATTGTTTTAGCTCATGCATTAGGAAACCCATTTGAATTAAGTAAAATTACTAAAATCGCCGAAAAGCATAATCTTTTCTTAATAGAAGATAATTGTGATGCTTTTGGATCAAAATTTAACGAAAAGTTTACAGGAACATTTGGAGATGTTTCAACATTGTCGTTTTATCCCGCACACCACATAACAACAGGTGAGGGCGGTGCAGTTTTAACAAATAAACCAAAATTAAAGAAAATAATTGAATCTTTAAGAGATTGGGGAAGAGACTGTTATTGTCCAACTGGACAAGACAATACATGTAAAAAGAGATTTGACTGGCAACTTGGGGGGCTTCCTCATGGCTATGATCATAAGTATATATATTCGCATATTGGTTATAACCTTAAGGCTACAGATATGCAAGCAGCAATTGGTCTAAGTCAAATTGAAAAACTAGATGATTTTATTGATAAAAGAAAAGAAAATTTTAAATACTTGTATGACAAATTTTCAGACATAGAAGAATTTAACCTTCCTATATGGTACGAAGCTTCTGATCCAAGCTGGTTTGGATTTCCCCTGACAATAAAAGATGATGTGGGATTTAAGAGAGTTGATTTACTAAAACATTACGATGAAAACAATATTGGTACAAGACTTTTATTTGCTGGAAATGTTATTTTGCAACCAGCATATGAGTCAATTGAACTAGGAAATTCAGAAGATTTCCCTGTAGCTAATAAAGTTGCAAACAATTCATTTTGGCTTGGAGTTTATCCTGGTTTAAATAATGAAATGCTCGATTTTGTAGTAAATCAAACACTAGCATTTTTGGAAAAAAAATGAATGTTTTAATATTAGCTGGCGGAAAAGGGACTCGCTTTAGAGAAGAAACAGCTTTAAAACCAAAACCAATGATTGAAATAAATGGAATCCCAATGGTTATTCATATTATTGATCATTATATTTTTCACGGACTAAAAAATTTTACAATACTTGCAGGTACAAAAATTGAGTATATTCTTAAATATTTTGAAAAAAATTTTAAAAAAAATGGAGAAAATAAGTTTTACTATAAAGATTCAAATATTCTAATTTTGGATACTGGAAAAGAGACTATGACAGGGGGAAGAATCAAGCATGCAGTCGAATATTTAGATCTTGAAGAATTTATGTTGGCTTATGGTGATGGATTATCTGATGTAGATATAAATGATCAAATCAATTTTTACAGAAAGAATAACTATTCAGCAATTCTTACTGCAGGCAAACCGCCTGCAAGATTTGGAAGGTTAAAGATCAAAGGTAATGACGTGATTGAGTTCGGTGAAAAAAATATAGACGATGAAAATTGGATAAACATTGGGTATTTCATAATGAATAAAAGTATTTTACCTTTACTTAAAGATAAAAATACAGTTTTAGAAAAAGAGCCTTTAGAGCAACTAGCAAAAGAAGGAAAGTTGGGATCATATTTTCACAATGGGTTTTGGCAACCTGTAGATACAATTCGGGAAAAAGAAATCATAGAGGAAAAATTGAAAAATAGAAAATTAGACTGGCAATGATTAGTAAAAATTTTTGGAAAAACAAAAATGTAATGGTTACAGGACATTCAGGCTTTAAAGGAATGTGGTTATCACTTGTACTAAAACACTTTGATGCAAAAGTAACTGGATTATCACTTGAAAATGTAAATAGTGATATATACAAATCATTAAATTCTAAAAAATTTTTTGAGAAAGAATATTTTTTAGATTTAAGCCAAGATATAAATAATTTAAATGAAGAAATATTTAGTGAAAATAAATTTGATATTATTTTTCATTTTGCAGCCCAGCCACTTGTGTCTACTGCATCATTAGATCCACTTGGAACATTAAAAACAAATATTTTTGGCACATTTAATTTAATTGAGATGATAATTACACACAACACTACGTCCGTTTTGGTTGTAGCAACAACGGATAAAGTTTACAAATACTCAGAAAATATGAATGATGAAAATGCTCATTTAGGGGGTATCGAGTTTTACAGTAGCAGTAAAGTTGGCCAGGAAATGATAGTTGAAGCGTTTAAAAATTCTGAAAAAAATAAAAATTTACATATTTCAACTGTAAGATCTGGAAATGTTCTTGGCCCAGGTGATGGTGCATCCGATAGGCTTATGACTGATTTAACAAATTCACTTAAGAGAGACAAAGATATTATTTTAAGAAATCCAAATTCTATCAGGCCTTGGCAAGACATTCTTGATTCCATTGATGGTTATTTGCTAGTTGCAAAGAGAAATTATGATTTAAATAAAGGCGATATTTTTAATTTAAACTCTGAAATGAATAATGAAACCACAACAAGAGAAATAGTTGAAAGTATGATTAAAAAATGGAATTCAAAAATAAAAATTACTGTTGTAGAATCAGATTTTCATGAATCATTTAAATTGAGAATTGATTCCTCAAAAGCAAACCAAATACTTGGATGGAAAAGCAAATTAAATATTGAAGATATATTGGACAAAATCGTCGAATGGGAAAAAAATGAAAAAAACATTGATCTTGAAGACGTCTCATTTGATCAAATTAAAACTTACTATTCGATTTGAGTAAATATTTAATTTTTGGCAGCAGAAGCTATTTGGGTTCACAATTCAAGAAATACTTAGATGAAAAGAATATAGTTAATTATGCTATAGACGCTAATAATTCAGACAACTATTCGGCTTCAAATATAGTTAAAATTTTGAATTCTTACGAGCCGACAAAAATTGTTGACTTTAAGTTTTTAAAGGTCTCATCAAACGATAATGATTTTATTCACTTTAAAGAAAAAGATTTTTTTCAACCTCAAATGAACTTAATTCAGTCTATAAATGAGACTAATATTCGTTTAAATAAATTATTGTATATTTCAACTGCTGGATCGAATACCAATTTATATACCAACTTAAAAAGAAAACAAGAAAAAATTTATAAAAAACATTTAAAAAATAACAAAGTTCTTTCTATCTTAAAGTTAAATACAGTATTTGGTCCTGGTGATAAAAGTAAAACAAGATTAATTCCAACGTTTTTCTATAAAATCTTAAAGGATAAATATGTTGAATTAAATATAAACTCAAATAAAAATGGAGATTTCATTTACATTAAAAATACGATGGACAAAGTTTATAATTGTACTTTGAATATAGATTTAGAGATCGATATTTTTAGGATAAAATATAAAAATTTAGTTCAAACTTTATCATACATTATTAAATCAGTTTTTAATTATGATCACAAAATATTATGGAATGATAAGGAATTGAATCCTATAAAAGTTATCGAAAATGATAAGTTTTATAAAAACTTAATAAAAACAGCTGATTGGTATATGAATGAAAGTAAAATTTAATATCAAGTAATTTATGGTTTTAGTATATTATATTCAAACAATTTTTCATTATTGATATCCATTATCATGACCAATGCCCATAAGCATAAAAGTGTTCCATGAATATCAGATTGGGGGATACTTTTTGCAAATTGAAGATCATAATAATGTGTTTGATTTAAATTTTGAAAATATGAAAAACCTCCATCTTTATTAAAATGTTGTTTAATGTATGTCAATATGTAGTTTAGAAATTCAATGACTTGCTTTTTTTTATAGTTTGTTTGTTTTGAACATCTATATAAAACATAAACAACATCTACAATGTCACAACCTTTTTGAGCCAGACTATAATTTAAACAAAAGTCAATAATTTTTTTTGGATGATGTATATCAATTTCTAGCCAGTCAAATCCTGTTAATATTTTCATTGTTCCATTGACAACCTCATGTGTATTTTTAATTTGACCCTGATAATAAAGACCAGTTTCGTTGTTAACAATCTTGTTGCTGTAGCTTTCTAGAGTATTAGAAGCAATAAGATATTTTTGATCATTTAATTGAGTTTTTGCCATTACACACAATGCTGCAAATTGGGCGCCACTGTTCCAAGGGTAACTCCAATTTAACTTATTTAAAAACACTTCTATTTCCTGTTCAGAAATTGGAAAGTTCTTAATCTTTTTAAGATTTTTATTTTTGATTTCAAAAAGAGTGGATACGGTTTGTTTTGTTTCTGCCCTTACGTAATTTTCTATTTTCGTTTTGTTATTTTTATAATTTGAATTTGTTAAATAATTTAGAGTTAGTTTTAATGGATATACAAAATCTGATAACTTATTTTTCTCATAAAATTTTTCTAAATAAAATTGATCTACAAAATTATTATCTTCGATTCTTTGAAACGAATTTAAATAATTAACCCAATCATTAATTTCATTATTTGAAAATATTCTTATTTGGTCTAAAATTTTAAGTATTTTTAAAGCATAACAACTAAATCCAAGATCTAAATTGTAACCCACTTCATTTAATCCTTTTTTTACTGGATAATATTTAAAATTTTCATCTTCTTTTTTAAGTTCTTCTAAGTATTCAAGAATCCTTGAATCTATTCCTCTAACCCAATTCATGAAACTTCTAATTTTAAGTTTTCATATAAGCCGATCATTCTATATTTGCTTATATCTTTTAATACAAATCCGTTATTTGTTAATAGATGATTTACTGCCTTTACAGTATTTGTTTGTTCTACACCTCTTTCAAAACCAAAATCGACAGAAACATATTGAGTTTTTTCCAATGTTTTCATTGAACCTTCTAAAACTTCTGGTTCATGCCCCTCAGCCTCGACTTTTAACAATTTTATTTTTTCCATGATATTTAATGAGTCTAGAGTCATTGTGTTTACTGATATTTGATCATTTTTTCCAAAATATTCTAAAGATGAATTACCTCCAACACTATCAAGATAAAGCATTTGTTTCCCTGACTTGTTTGAAAGTGCAATTTGATAAAATTTATCTTCTTCTTTAATTTTATTTTTTTCAAGACAAACAAAAGTATCAATATCTGGTTCGATGCCAATATAGTTGATTTGTATTTCGTTTAGATAAAAACTAAAATTTATTTCACCAACATTTGCCCCACAATCAATTACAGTGTCACCTTTTTCAAAGCTAATTTGATCAAGACAATATGTTTTAAATAATTTTTCAAAAAAGAAAGTATGATATTTTTGTATTACACGTGTGATTCTTTTGTTTGGATATGATATTTTAAGCTCTTTAGTAAGTTGTTTAAAATAAATATCTGTTTTTTTATCATATTTAATTTTTGAATTTTTTCTAAAAAATAAATTCATAAAAAAACAGAAAAATGAGTTTTTTAAATATTTGATTATTATCTGTGAAATCTTGCCAATTATTATTATTTTTAATTTATTAAATATATTTGCTTTATCAATTTCATATATTTGATATATAAAAGATGGTAAATTAATAATATCTGATTTAATTTTCATAATTTATTACATAATGTTAATAAGATTTAGTTGTTAACATTAGGAATTAACGGAGTAAAAAAAATAAAAGTATTAATTTTTGGTAGCAACGGATTGGTTGGTAAATCAATCGTAAGAAAAATGTCTGAAGAAGACTATTTTGATGTAATACCATCTAATCGTGATTCATTAGATCTTTTCGATTTCATTGAGACAAGTAAGTTTATTTCAAAATTAAGACCCGATGTAGTTATAAATGCTGCTGCAAAGGTTGGCGGTATTATGGCAAATAATATTGATAGATTTGACTTTATCATGGAAAATTTAAAAATTAATATGAATATACTTGAATCTCTAAAGCCATATCCTGAGACAAAAGTAATTAACTTAGGCAGTAGTTGTATTTATCCCTTAAATATTGAAAACCCAATAAACGAATCTTCAATTATGGACGGTAAGCTTGAATCTACTAACTCTCCATACGCAATGGCAAAACTTACTGCAATAGAAATTGGTGATGCAATGTCAAAGCAATTTGGACATAAAATATTAAATCTTATGCCTACAAATCTATATGGACCCGGTGACAATTTCAATCCAACTAGTAGTCATGTTATACCCGGAATGATTTATAAATTTCACGAAGCAAAAAATCAAAAAATAACAGAAGTTAATCTTTGGGGCGATGGGACACCTTTAAGAGAGTTCTTATATGTTGATGATTTATCAGAGGCAATAATTTTTTTGTTGAAAGAAAACAAGGAAGATTATTTAATAAATATCGGAAGTTCAGAAGAAATTTCTATAAAGGAATTATCTTCAATCATTAAAAACATTACAAAGTTCGAAGGCTCCGTTAACTTTGATGACTCGAAACCTAACGGAATAATGAGAAAATACTTAGACTCTTCCTTAATTACATCTTATGGATGGAAACCAGCAACAAGCCTTAATAAAGGATTAGAAAAAACCTATAAATGGTTTTTAGATAATTTTGAATACATAAGATCATAAAGTATAAATTATTTTGAATACTCCCAAGATGGCAACATTAAGCCCTTGTCAATTAAAATTTTTTCACTTTTTGCAAGTTCTATATCACTTTCGACCATCATCTTAACTAAATCTTTAAATTTTGTTTTTGGCTCCCATCCAAGATCATTTTTTGCTTTAGTTGGATCTCCAAGTAAATAATTTACTTCATTAGGTCTTAAATATTTTTCAGAGGTGACAACATAATCTTCATAATTTTCATTTATATAATCAAACGCAATTTTTAAAAACTCTTTTACTGTATGAGACTCTCCAGTTGCTATAACAAAGTCATCTGGATTTGTATGATTTAGAATTTTCCACATTGCTTCTACATAGTCACCGGCAAAACCCCAATCACGTTCAGAGTCAAGATTTCCTAGAGTTAGTTTTTCTTGAATTCCAACTGAAATTCTTCCAATAGCTCTAGTAATTTTCCTTGTCACAAATGTCTCTCCTCTTTTTGGAGATTCATGATTAAAAAGTATTCCATTGCTTGCAAAAATTTCATAAGATTCTCGATAAATCTTTGTTATATTAAATGAAAAAACTTTTGATGCTGCATAAGGACTTTTTGGATTAAATTTTGATTTTTCATTTAAAGATTCATTTTTTTCACCTCCATACATTTCCGATGATGAAGCTTGATAAAATCTTATCTCTTTTTCCATATTTCTAATTGCTTCAAGTATTGAAATAGTCCCAAGATTGCCAGACTCAGTTGTGTAAATAGGATTTTTAAATGAAACTGCAACATGCGATTGAGCTGCTAAATTGTATATTTCATCAGGAGAGATTTTCAAAATTAAATTACTCAGGGATGATGAATCAAGAAGATCTGAATAATACAGATTTAATTGCTTATCTTTTGAATATTTGGATATTAAAGGATCCAATCTAGTTGTATTAAAACTTGAAGCCCTTCTAATAATCCCATGAACCTCATAATCATTTTCGAGTAAAAACTTGGATAAATAATACCCGTCTTGTCCAGTAATTCCTGTTATAAAAGCTTTTTTCATATTCTAAATTTTAATCATCTGAAAGTATATAACCTAACAAACTAAAAAATATAAATGGAAAATGTACACCTTCCATCGTTACATCGAGCCCTGAAACTATCATTACAGGAATAAAAAGCTTAAAAAAATCAAAGGATTTCAAATTTTTCTTTATCCAAAGAATATATACCAAGCCGTAAAATCCCAAAAAAAGTATAAGCTGAACAAGCCCTCCTCTTCCAATGATATTAAAAAAATAATTATGAACATGTTCGTTTAGACCATCCCTTCCTAGTCTTCCAGGTTGAGAGGGATCACTCATAATTTCGAATTTGTCTGTATATCCAAATCCAAATGTTAATTTGTTTTTTAAAGACAGGTCTTCTAATAAATCTTGCCAAATATCAAGTCTCCAATTTGTTGTAGTATCTCTTGAGAAAAGCCTTCCATCTTGAATATAAAATGTAAGAAAACCTTCCCTGGTTTCTTTTTCAGTTAATACCTCATCAATTATTGTATTAGTTGCATCTGTTAAATTATCCGGTAAAAATTCCTCATCTACTGATACAAAAGTAATTGCAAATGAAGACAAATAGAATAAAGAAGAACCTATCACTCCAAATATCAATACTTTAAATAAATTTTTAAAAATGAATTCTTTATATGAAAATCCACTGAGTATAAAAAATATGATAGCTGCAAGTAATGACCCACGACTTTGATAAATGTAGTACGGTAAAAACATACCAAATGAATACATTAATAATTGAAACTTATTTTGCTCACTAAAATTACTCAATCTAGCAAACATAATATTTAAGAATACAAAAATAAGTAATGAATCCGCTGCCTTTATAAGCTGAAATTTATCAGAGTTTGAAATAAATATATCAATGATAAAGTTTGGATAATTAATTATGCTTACAAAATATAAAGCAAAAGTAGATAAGAATACTATTAATAAAATAATTTCTCTTCTTATTTGTTTTAAAAAATAATAACCAAGAAAACCATAACCAAGGGACCATATATAACTGCTTGATTTAAAAATATATAAATCAAATACGTAACCATTTATAAACAAAGAAACTAAAAATGAAATACATATTATAAAAGTGATACCAATGACATTTTTGAATTCACTTTTAACCCTATTTTTTGTTATATATGTAAAAAAATATAATAGAGCAAGAGCTAATACACCAGACAAAACGTATAATTCACCAAGTCTTCTTCCGAAAATATACAATCCAACAAATGGCCTACCAAATACAATCACTAGGGAGAGATTAAATAAGTAGAATAAAGAAAAAAAATATAAAAATTTGTTTTGGTTTTTAGGAAATAAAAGTTTAAAAAAATCAAGAAATATATTTTTGATTTCAAAATTTCTAACCATATTAAGATATGTTAGTAGAGTGAAACAAATAATATTTATCTTTAATAATGGACGTTCAAAAAGAATAGAATCTGATCCGAATGGACCAAAAGAGTTTTTTTACACTTATGATTATTTCAAAAAAGAAAATAGTAATGTTGATTTACTAGAACCAAATTCAACTCCAGGTAAATTATCGAAATTTATATTTAAAGCATTAAGAAAAATTTCAAAATTGCCAATTTTTGCTGAAAATTTTATTAATGCTAAAAAAATCAAAAAAATAATAAAATCCGATAAAATAATATCTACAAATCAAAACTTGAGTTTTTCAATTTTGCCAATTCTGTATTTTAGAAATTTATTTTCTTACTTTGAGCTTTATACATTTGCAATGGGACTTGTAGAACTTTCTAATAAAAATTTAATCAATAAAGCCCTGGTAAAAACATTTTACAAGCTTTCTCACAAGGTAATATTTATAAGTAAAAGTGAATATGATGAGGCTTGTAAAAATTTTTCTTATTTTAAAAATAAATTTATATATGTTCCTTTTTGCATAGATCATAAATACTGGAAATTGGAAAATTCTAAGATAAAAAACAAAGAACTTTTATTTATTGGTAACGACTCAAACAGAGATTTTGATTTTTTAGTTAAGCTAGCTAAGCAAATGCTTGATTTTAATTTTACTATTGTTACTGAACGTTTACAATATGCTGATTCACCAAATATTAAATTAATTAATGGAAATTGGAATAAAAAAATACTAGAAGATGACGAGATTAAAAAATTTTACAACGAGAGCTTTTTAACTTTAGTTCCAATCAAAAATAGTTTTCAACCAAGTGGACAAAGTGTCACCTTACAATCACTTTCAATGAAAACCCCAGTCCTAATTACAAAAACTAAAGGATTTTGGGATGTTGAAAATTTTACAAACAATGAAAATATTTTTTTTTGTAGTGAAAATAATGCTGATGAGTGGGCGAATAAAGTTAGAGATATTTATAAAAACTACGACGATTATTTAAAAGTGTCAGAAAATGGTCAAAAATTAATTGAACAAAAATTTAATTTAGATTATATGTATAAAAACATTTTAGATTTACTTAGATAGCTTAAAATAGATTGATTTAAAAAAACTCTTCGATATTTTTTTTCTGTTTTTAATCAAGTCTTCTTTATTTTTTAACAGTTCTTCAAAAAACTTCAAAAAATTAAAACACATATCCTCAGAATTTCTTGGATATTTTTTCATTTTTTCCAAATATTTATCATAATTATCATATGCTTCATTTATTTTTTCTAATATATTTATTTGGTCAAACTCTAGCCCAAATCCCTCACAATATTCTTTAACTCCTCCACTATCTATATACATTATTGGAAGGCCACACTGAGCTGCTTCAATATGATGATTTCCAGATGGTTCATTGATTGTTCCAGTAATATAAAAATGATTATTTTTTATTTGATTCGCTAAAGCTTTACCACTTAAAGGCTCTATCAAATTTGAATTTTTAAATTTAAATTTTTCCGGCAGTCTCCCAATAAAATTGAATTCAAATTTATTATTTAAATCTTCATTTTCTAGTAGTTCATCAAACTTTTTATAAACGTCAAAACCTTTATTCCAGTTATTACTCCAGTGGTGGGTTACAAATTTAAGTTTTTCAGATTTATTCCAAGATTCTAGATTTTCAGGATTAAATATTTCCTTGTTGGCACCTGCTAAAATAACTTTACTTGGTTTGTTTTTCATATGATCAAACTGCATATAAAGGCTTTGGATCCAGCTGCTAACAAAAATTGTTGCATCTGCACATTTGTTTGCGTATGAAATATATTTATTAATAAATTTAGTATCTTTATGCTCATCACACTCGTTAATTCGATGAACAACAATTGCATTATGATTTTTGTAATTAAGATAATCTAGAACATCGTAATTTGTGAAAGCTGAAGATGGAGAAGTTTTTCTGGGCTCAGTCAAAAGAATAATGTCTATATCTTGATCTTTAAGCTCAAAAGTTACACTATGACCTTTTTGTATTAAATAATTTTTAAAGTTCAAAGCAAATAAATTTCCACCTCCCCATGGACCATCTTGAATATTAGTTCCAATACAAATTTTCATTTTTTTGGATCAAGATTTTTTTTAACACAGTTTGCATAATATTGCTGTTCTGATTTATAGATTGTTGAAATGTTGTCTAAAGTGTTTAATTTATAGAGATCTTTTTTCATAATTTTAATTTTAAAACTATTATTCAGAAGGTCCGACATTAATTTATAATCTTGTGCATATTTAAAATTCTCGTTATAACCCCCAATTGAATCTAAAGCAGCCTTCTTAATGAGTAAAGAACCATGAATAAATGGATTTCTGTACTTAATCATTATCTTTGGTGGAATATAGTTTTTTACTCTATGTATGGTATTTCCAGATTGTAAAGAACTTGCCATAGTAGTGCAGCCGTCGTATCCGAATTGATCCAGAAAACTAACTTGGTATTCAAACCTTAACTTATTACTTATATCATCTGCATCTTGTCTTGCAATTAAATCACCTGCAGTTTGATTAATTAGTATATTTAATGATTTTGTTAGACCGATATTTGATTTGTTTTCAAATATAAATATTCTTTCATCTTTTTTCTTGAAGTACTTAAGAATACTTGACGTTTTATCTTTAGAACCATCGTTAATTATTAAAAATTTAAAATTTTCATAAGTTTGTTGAAGAATGCTATTTATTGATCTTTCTAAAAAATTTTCAGAGTTGTGAACACTCATAATTACTGAAATTTTTTTCATTTATTTAAATATTCCATAAAACAAATTTGTTAATTCTTTTTCTCCGACAATCCTATTAAGAAATTTTTTGTTTTCTAACCCAGTTTCAAATTGGTTGTTTTTATTATTTATTAATTGTATTTTTAACGTAAGATCTTCGTAGTCAAATTGTTTATAAGAAAAATGATAGTTATTTGGAAAAAACTCTGATATCCCTCCTGTCTCAGGAAATATAGATGGAACACCAAGCGATGAAGCTTCACAAAGAAGAGTAGGCTGCCCCTCATACAATTTCGTTGCAGTTACAACTGCAATAGAATTACTAATTAAATCTAAAACATCTTTATTTTTGACGAATCCTAGAAATTGAATATTCTTACTTTTTAAATACTTATTTTTTAAAAATGATAATTGTGGTCCCTCACCAACTATTTTTAATTTGATATTGTGAAGGTTAGCATTTTGAAAACTCTCAATTAATTTGTCAACTCCTTTTTCCGACGAGATTCTGCCTGCATAAATAAAAAAATCATTTTGATTCTTATCCTTTTTAGAGTTCCTTATAGGTATAAAATTTGGTATTACCGTAATTTTTTCTTCTTTGATCCCCTGTTCAATGAGAAATTTTTTATGAAACTTTGTTAATGCAATAATATTTATTTCATATTCTTGCAAAACTTTAAAGTACTTTTTACCAAATTTATTTACTAAAAAAGACTTAAAGTAAGAATCCTCAAAATATTTATTAAATTTCTTTTTGCCTTTTGATGATATACCACATGCATTACAGGTAACTGAACCATTTAAATGATTTGATAATAAGTATGATTTAGTGCAATAATATCTAAAGTTATGCAGCTTAATATAAACAGGAATTTCGTAATTCTTAAGCAATTTAAACAATCCAACTGATGCTTTAAACCAAGTATTATGAACATATATAAAATCGGGAGAAAATTCATTTATTAATTTCTGAAATTTCTTTTCTAGATTTAAATTTCTATTAAAAAGAAGGGTTATTAAATCATTGAACTTTTTTTCAAGTTTATTTGATAAAAAAACTTTGTTTATATCAAAATACTTCTCAAGTAATTTTATTTCATTTTCTACAGATTGATCCTCACCACCAAAACTTCGATATTTAGTGTGAAGAACTAAAATTTTTTTCATTTATACAAATCTAATATTCATTTGATATTATTTGCTATTAATATAATTTGTGTGAATATTCTATTTTTTTTAACTTTTGGAATGTCACTTAAAAATTGGTCAAATTCTGGTTATATAGAAAGAGAATTCAAATATTTTAAACGTATGAATGAACTACATGGTGTAAATTTTACAATAGTATCTTATGGAGATGCCGAAGATTATGATTATTGTAAATCTTTAGATTTTATAAACGTTATTCCAATCTATGAACATATTAAGCAAAAGAAAAATAAAATATACAATTTAATTTTTCTATCATTTAATTTTCAAAAATTGATGAAAAAGTTGAGACCAGATTTTGATTTAATAAAAACAAACCAGCTTTATGGTGCATGGATGGCTTTGCTTACAAAAAGAAAATTTAAAAAACCTTTAATTATTAGAACAGGATATGATTTATTCATTTTCAGCGTCAAAGATAACAAAAATATTTTCAAAAAGATTGCATATTACTTGCTAACTTTGATTTCCCTAAATTATTCAGATTTATTTACAGTAACGTCTAATACTGACCTTAAATTTATAAAAAAATACTATATTTTCAATAAACAAAAAATAAAATTAAGAAATAATTGGGTTGATAACTTTAGTAATTCTAAAGAACTAAAGAGAGATAAATCTAAAGTACTGGCAGTTGGAAGGCTTGAGAAGCAGAAAGATTATAAATATCTCATAGAAGCATTTAAAGATTCAAAATTCCAACTTGATATAGTTGGTTCGGGTTCTTTAGAAGATGAGTTAAAATTTATCTCATCCGATAACATTAATTTTTTTGGTAATCTAGATTTTAAAGATTTGGATAAACTTTATAGCAATTATTTATTTTATATAAGCAGTTCCGATTTTGAAGGAAATCCAAAATCTATGTTAGAGGCCATGTCGAAAGGCTGCATCATCATTGCACCAAATCAAGAAAACATAAGTGAAATAATCTCACATAGAGTCAACGGTGTTCTTTATACAAAGAAAAAAAATAATATTTTAGGGATTTTAAATGAATTAATAAAAGATGAACAAACAATGAAGAAAATTTCGAAAAATGCAATTGACCATACAATTAAAAATAATTCTTTAGAATTGTTTTTGAATAAAGAAATAGCTGACTTTAAAAATGTAATGAAAAACAAAGGTAATTAATACTTATGGATACATATAAAAAATTTAAAATATTAGCACAGAAAATTATTTTCATTTCAGACTTTACAAATGTTCAGAATAAAACAATTAGAATATTAGCTTCGATAATATTAGCAAATCTTTCTGTTGCACTTGATATATTGATAATAATCACTTTTTCAAATATTTTGATTGGGGAGATAAGTTATCAAAATGAGATAATTTTACTTTTAATTGAATTTATTGATCAGTACAGTTTCTTTTTTCCGATAATCGTAGTTTTAAGGTTTGGTTTTTTATTTTTTGAGAGAACTAATCTAGAATTTTTAGCTTTGAATGTACAAGAAAATTTGAAAAATAATCTTATCAGATTAGTTTTTGATAAAAAAAATATGTCAACAAGTGATATTTATTATTTTGTTAACCAAGTTTCAACCGCTGTTGGGCAGTTCTATAAATCTTTTTCATACTTTCTAAATTATTTTTTTCAGTCAATTGTTTATTCAATTTTTCTATTTATTACTAAACCCGATCTCTTCATAATATTTATTTTTGGTGGACTAATAATTATTGGGCCTACAAAATATTTCGTAAAGAAAGGAAAAGAATACCAACATATTTCGTTTACAGAAAATCAAAATCTAAATAAATTAATTGAAAGAATTATTGATAATTTATTTATCATTAAAATCTTAAACACAATCGATAATGAACTAAAAAGGTTTAAAGATAAAACTAAGAACTATATTAATTCTTGGAAATATAACAATGTTTACGGAGGATTGAACAGTATTTTTCCAGGCATGTTGACAATTTTGATCCTTTCTATTGCTTTAGTAGCTTTCGATTTATCTGAACAAATATCTTTAGAATTTATAGCAATATTGATTAGACTTTTCCAGTCCTTAGGTTTGATGAATAATGGTATAGGTCTAGTGTTTAATTCGAGTGTTTATGTTGAAGAACTTTATAAATTTAACAAAGCAAGCGAAGATATTAACAAAGACAGCTATATCGTAAGTAATAAATTAAAAAATGTAGTTGAATTTAACAATGTCAACTTTAGATATTTTAATTCAGATGAGCCAATTTTTAATGATCTAAATTTAAATATTAGAAAAAATATTCATACAGTTATTACAGGACCAAATGGATCTGGTAAAAGTACCCTTTTGGGACTAATTGCGGGTATTTATACACCTTCATCAGGAACTGTATCTGTGAATACACCAAAAATTGGTTATGTTGGTGTTACACCATTAGTTTTTGAAGGAACAATTAGGGATAATTTACTATATGGAAACAAGAAAAATATTGAAGATGCTTACCTAGAGCAAATTATTAAAGAATTTAATTTTTTCACAGAAAAGAAGATTGATTTAGATTATCAAGTAAACAATAAAACTTTATCTTCTGGTCAATTACAAAAGATTTCTTTCATGAGATCTTTTTTGAATGATACAAACTTACTTCTCTTAGACGAATCAACAGCAAACATTGATACAGAATCAAAAAAACACATACGTGAAATATTGAAAAAAAAGAATATTACTGTAATAAATTGCACCCATAATATTGAAGATTTTGATTTCGAAGAAAGATTTGTGGTAAGTCTCGAAAACGGACAAAGAGCGATTAAAAATTTTAATTAGGGATAATAAATAGGAAAATGAGATAAATAAGATTGAAAATTATGTACGAAAATTCCAGTAAGTGTAAAAATTATAATTATATAGTTTTTTTTATTTTTAATTCTTTCCATAGAAATTGCAGAAACAAATACAATTAAATTAATCAATTGTGTCATGTAAGTTGCTTTTATTGTGTCTCCTTGACTTCCTGTTTGATACAAAATAACAAATAAGAAATATCCAACAATTGAGATTATTACTGCATAGTTAATTAAATTAATAGTTAAGTTATTTTTAGATTTTTGAACTCCCTTAATAAAGAAAAAAAGAATTATAAAGGTAGTAAATAAACTTATTAAATTTACTCTTCCTAAAAATGTACCCATTGCCATTTGGTCTCTCCCCACATCCAAAAATCTACTTGTGAAACTAAAGTAACCCCAATAATCCCCCCAAACTTCAGAATAAAAAATTGGAAAAAACTTATTTCCAAAATAAGGTCTTATTGGGTTTGAAAAAATATAATCTCCCACATTATTGAAAGATACAAATTCCAAAAATCTAGAATAGCTTAGATCATTATTTGCTTTTGTATTAAACGCTGTAAATGTTCCATATCTAAAAAAATTAATAAAATAAAACCAGCTCGATATTATAAATCCGATAAAAAAAGATAAGCTTATAAATTCAAAATATTTTTTTCTTATATCTTTCGTTTTAAATAATAATAAAAAAAATGCTGGAAATATTAAAAATACCCATTGTCGGCTAAGGGCTAAACACCCTATGATTATGCCAAATATAATAAAATCTTTTTTATTGTACTCAAATTTTTTAATTTCCATTTTTAGAAAATAATTAATCATTAAACTCAGAAAAAATAGAATATATAGCTCGCCTCTAATCATTGAAACAGTTCTGTAATTAGAAGTTAACAACATGGTCAAGATTAAAAAACTTAAATTAAAAGTTTTAGTATTTTGAATTTTTTTTAAAGTTTGTAAATTTATATATATAGATGCCAAAAATAATAAATTTTGAAAAATTTGACTAATTTTCCCGTAGATGGGTTGGCAATATTCTAAAAGATTTTGACTAGAAGATATATTTCTACATATTACTTGAATTGCTGCAGGAAAAAAATAAGTCAGCGGAGGACTAAAAAACTCTCTCGATTCTTCTACAGTTGGTATATGAATTGTCCGGGGCAAATATCTTGAGAATGTATCAATATATGAGTAATGTGCCTCAGCATCATAACCTAATATGGGATCAAAATGTAAAAGATTGTATATCAAAATATAAGATAATGAAGCTACCAATAAAGAAAATAATATTTTTTTTGAGTTTTCTAGAATTAAATTCATATTTGTTCAATCATATTATTTATATCTAAAATATATCATTTTTTATTTTTTTAAAAAAAGGTAATTTTATTTTTTCCTCATTAAGAATTGACTCTATATCAATATTCGTGATTATTGCATTTTTATGCATCTCCTCATGCTCACCAAGCCAGCCATTTATCCAAAACGTATAAAGTTTTATATTGCTGTCTTCTAGGTTTAGTTTTTTGAAAATAATTCTTACTGCATCTTCAACAGTATTATTTTTTTCACCAAGAGTTAAATCATCATAGTAAATTATAAAATTTTCTTTTAAATTATTTTTAATAATTAACTCGAATTCTGTTTCGACAGCTGATTTAGTATGCAACGCATCTGAAAAAATAAAATCAAATTTATTGACATTAATATCGTTAAATTCATTAGCATCAATACTGCTCAAAACATCTCCTTGAAAATAATTTAATAAATTGTTTGATGTTTTTGATTCATAGAATTTGGATGATCTCTTGTTAAAAGCTTGAAAATTCTTTTTATATTTCTTTACAATCGGATTTAAATCATATGCAGTTTGAATAATACCCCTGACACTATGATTTATAGTCATAAAAGTTTTAAGTACTGAGGCCCCAATTTCAAGATAATTAATCTTTGATATTTTCATATTTTTTAAAATATAAATGATGAGATCAATATTTGTTAAATGATTGTTTATTGGTTTATTAATAAACTTAAAATTTTTCTCAGGAATCCCATAATTTATTATTGAATATTCATCTACTAAAATTAAATTACCTTCATTAGCCAAATATGCCCTATTTTTTTTAATAAGCTCTTTAATATTATCACTATTGCTTTCCAGGTATAATTTAGAGATAGCTAACCAAATATATTTACGTATTTTCTTTTTGAATTTAAATATATAAATGTATTTTATGAATTTAATCACTATTAAATTTTAAATAATAATTTAGGTAATTTTCGAATAAAGAAAAATTCTATAATTTAAAATAGACATAGTTATGAAAATTCTAAAAATATTAATGAATAAGTTTAAACCTAAAAGAAACCATTTAGAGTACGAAGGGCCATTTCAGACATGGAAAGAAGCAAAAAATAAGTCCATCGGTTATGAGTCTGACATTGTTTTAAAAAAGGTAAAAAAAGCAGTAATAAATGTTCTTGATGGCAATTTTAGTTATGAAAGAGACGGAACAAATTTTGAAGATTTACCAGCAAAAAACACTTTAATCGATGAATTAAACAAAGAATTTTTTGAAAACCAAACAATCTTAGACGTTGGAGGAGGACTGGGAAGCCTTTACATAAATTACCAAGATTTATTTAAAAATAGAAATATAAATTACTTTGTTTTAGAACAAAGTAATTTTTGTGAGGCAGGAAAAAAACTTGCTGAAATATACGAATTAGATATAAATTTTATTGACAATATTGATGATTTAATTATGTTTGATCTTGTTATATTATCAAGCACACTTCAATATTTTGAAAAGTGGGAAGAGTTTTTGAAAATAGTGATTAACAAAAATCCTAAAAATATATTGGTAGATAGACATCCTCTATCAGATAATGAATCAAAAATTTTTATTCAACTAAACACAAATTATTATGAAAGTGAAGTTACGTATCCGATCCACATAGTTAATCAAGAAAAGTTTGAAAATCAATTTAAGAATTATAAGATTAAAAAATCTTGGAATTCAGATTTTGATCCAGAGTATTTCAAAGGATATCACTTCATTAAAAAAAATTAATCTATTAGATTTTTAATTCTTTCTTTGTATTTTTGTGTTGCAAGAATATCTAAATTTTCATGAATTAAATTAAGGGTCTTTTCGTTCTGAGGGCAATCTTTTTGATATAATTCTGGATTAGCTAAATATTTTTTTAAATAAACCTCAATTTCATTATTATTGACTTTTTTTCCAAATCGCATTGTTGCATCATCAAATTCACCAAGTTTAAAAGATGATTTTGTATTTAGAAATAATACAGGACGTCTTAAGATCATAAAATCAAATGATATAGAAGAATAATCAGTAATTAATATATCCGAAATTATGAGAAAATCTTCAACACTGTCAAAATCACTTTGTGGCATATAGATTAAATTTTTTAAATTTTTTAGAATATTTATTTCTTTACGGCTTAAATCTAAATTTAAATGTGGTCTAAAAATAATCTGTATATTTAATTTCTTAGCAATAATTTCTAAAGTCTCCAAAAATTTTATGTTATTTGGAATCATAAATTCTTTATTTATTTGTGATTTGTTATGAATCCACGTTGGAGCGTATAAAACAATTTTTCTATCAGTATCTAAATTATATTTATTTATAATTAATGATTTTTCACTATCTTGGTTATTTTTAGCTATAAATTTTTTAAGATAGTCCAATCTTCCATAGCCAGTAACAAAAAGGTTACTTTCTTTTTTATATCCGAAAGTATTTATATAAATGTCTTTATGCTTTTCTGACATCAACCATACTTCATCAAAGAGGTACCATTGTTTTACAATTTTTTCATTCCATTTTTGAAACGGCAAACCATGATTGACATCAACAAAAAATTTACCTTTTTGATTTAAAAGAAATTTAAAATAGTGTAACCCATGATCGGTGACTAAAATTTTACATTTCAAAACTTTTAATACGTCAAATATATTTAATCCAAATAATGCCTTTATGCCTTTATGTTTAAGCTTTTTGTAATTCGAACGATCCAAGGTAAGGTAATAAATTTCGTAATCGTCCTCGATGCTTTCATACAGTGCTTTTAAATTTCCATAAAATTTATGTCCATACAATATTATCGAATTCTGCTTATTTTTTAATGTAAAAAAATTAATTAAAATTCCAACATAGAAAACTAATAATCCATAAAGAAAAATAAAATAGTGCGTAAGATTAAGTTTATTAAATTTCATTAACAATTTTTAATGTTATCAATTATTTAAATTATTGTTTTGATTACTTATAACAAATTACAAATACAGTTATAATCAAAATAATTCTAGATAGATATAAAATATGAAAAAAGTTTTAGTTACAGGTTCCGAAGGCTTTATTGGTGGATACATTGTTAAAGAGTTGTTAAATCAAAATTATGAAGTTTATGGAATTGATAATTTAACAAAATATGGTCAAGTAATAAGAAATCATTCAGATGATAAAAATTATAAGTTTTTTAATGAAGATATAAAAAATAAGGAATTTTTAAAAGAAATTATGTCAGAATGTGACTATTTAATTGCAGGGGCTGCAATGATTGGAGGCATTTCTTATTTTCATGAATTTGAGTATGACCTCCTTAGTGAAAATGAAAAAATTATTTCTACTACAACTGATGTTGCAATCGATTGCTACCAAAACTTTAACCTTAAGAGAGCAGTATACCTGAGCTCATCAATGGTGTTTGAATCATCAGATATATTTCCAACGCGTGAAGATGACTTATATAAAATACCTCCTCCGATAAGTTCATATGGTTTTCAAAAATTGTCAGTTGAGTATTTTGCGAGATCTGCATATTCACAATATGGATTAGAGTTTTCTATTGCTAGGCCATTTAATTGTGTTGGAATAGGAGAGGTAAAAACAAAAACTGAAAAAAAATTAACGGATAGCAGTGCAAAATTAGCTTTAAGTCATGTGGTTCCTGATTTAATTTTAAAAACACTTGAAGGAAAACCAAAAATAGAAATTTTAGGCAGTGGAAACCAAATTAGACATTACACATATGGCGAAGACCTCGCAAAAGGAATCTGTTTATTACTTGAGCATGAAAATGCGAAAAATGAAGATTTTAACTTATCTACTTCTCAATCAACGACGGTCCTTGAACTTGCAGAAATAATTTGGAATAAAGTACGACCTGAAGAGAAGTTTCAATATCAATCCGTAGATTCATTTGAATTTGATGTACAGAAAAGAATTCCATCTACTGAAAAAGCTAAGAAACTTTTAGGTTATGAAGCAACTACTACTATTGAAGATATGTTGGATGTTGTCATTCCATGGATTATAAATGCAAAAGAACGAAGTCTTTTCTAATACTTATTCAGAAAAAACCTCAACATAGTATTTAAGATTTAATGGTTTAAAGTAGTAATAATTATTAATCAAATTGACTTTCTTAGATTTAAAATTTTCAACATAGCAATATTTATACGTACCACAAAGAAACTTCCCTTCTTTTGTTGGATGTAACCACCAGTTATCCTCCATCTTTATAAAATCAATACTTTCTTCTTCTACAGAAAAACTTAAATTCTTATAGTTTTGAAGTTCTAAAATCGAATCGACACGCACAAGGGATACTAATACAAAAAAATATTGTTCAATCCGATAAAAAAATTAAAAAACACAAGCATATTTCCAAATAAGAAAATTCCAATTACTGGTGTCAAGCCAAAGTAAATATTGATATTTTTCGAAGTAAAAAAAGAAGAGAAGAATATGTCATAAAAAGCTTTACCAAAAGTTATAAAGAATATTCCTAAAATAAAGTATAAAAAAGTAATAAAAAAAATGTTTGATGCGTGTGTATCCAAAAATTCCAACATTCATACATGATTTTAGTTATGGCATATTTGTTTTGTTTGGTCTAAGGTAAAAAGATTAAGTATTAGGGTAAAATTTGAATTATGTTAAAAACCATCAGGAAATATTGGCTTTTTTACGGAATATGTTTTTTATACTTTCCATTGTTCAAATACTATATTTTTCTTAACAACAACAAAGGCCACACATTTTTAACTTCTGACTGGTTAATAAATTATAATTATGGGTTTGTAAAGAGAGGTCTTCCAGGTACAATATTTTTTAATCTCACACAAGATCCAGATCTCCTTCTTGATATTATTTCTTATAGTTTAATAATTATTTATTTACTGATTTTTTATTTTTTAAATCAGATATTTATGCTTAAGAAACAAAATTTAGTAAGTATTCTATTAATTTTTTCTCCAGCAGCTTTTCTATTTCCAATTTATGACTCACAGGGAGCTTTTAGAAAAGAAATAATTGGTATACTAAGTATTTTAATTGTTGCAAACTACAGTAAAAAAACAAATTACAAAATAGGCTTATACATTGCTTCGTTCATTTATACTTTTGGATTATTTTCACATTCAGTCAATGCATTTTTCTTAACAACTATCATCTTTATTATTTATAAATTTTATGACTTAAAAAGCATAAATGACTACTTACTATTTGTTATTCCAACAATTTTATATTTATTAATGTACGTTCTTTTTTCTGCATCAGAACAACAACTATATTTTATTAGAGATAATATTTGTGACGACTTGAGAAGCATGAATTTATTTAATTTATGTGGACATGGATCTTTTGATTATTTGATTTGGGATATAAATGCAAATTACCTTATAACTCAAAATTTTGTTATAAATGAAAGAAGAGATCAGTATTATTTATACATATTGCTTTTTCTATTTTCTATAATTCCATTATTTTTTGATAAAAATATTTTAAATTTATACATTCCTTTTTTAATTATTGGAGCATCATTTATACCTTTATTCCTCTTTGCAATTGACTGGGGAAGATGGATATATATCATATCTTTATGCTTTCTAACTATTTATTTATTGTCAGAAAAGGAATTAACTAATAATAAAATTAAATATATCTTGTTGTTTTTTCCAATATTTTTTAAATTAGAGCACTGTTGTGATCCCAACTTTGAATTTAGTTTTCAATATATGAAATCAAATCTTGATTATTTGATATTCAATATTAAAAATATTTATTTATTCAAAATATAAATATTAATATTTTCTAGTAAGGTTAGTTTTCATGGACGAAAATTTAATTATAAAAATTTGTGGTCTAATACCCCAAGGATTTAATAAAGTAATGCCCCAAGATTCTAATTATATTTTTCAAAATGATCCAAATTTCCCCCCTTTGAATTTATATGATTTTTTTGGTAGAGCTGCAACTGTCAATTCTTTTACTGAGTGTTTTTATTATGTTGAGTTAGGATTTGAGCCAAACAAAATCACGATTTTTGACATAGGATCCTGGGTTATCTCTTTTGCAGCTATAATTTTTGTTCTTTTCAAATTTTATAAATTAAATTACTTTTCCAAGATTAATAACTACATAAAGTCAACAAATAGTAAAAAAATTAATTTAATTTTAAAAAACAAAAATATGAGGCTTATTGGGTTTTTATCATTTTTAGCTATACAAATGTTTATGATTTATGATTACGTAAAAACAAAATCACTAAAAATTCCAAGATTTATCGATGAATATATAACTCTAACATCAAATGTCAATTTCTTTAATAGTTTTAATTTCGATGCTGGTCAGTTTCTTGGTGGAAATTATAGTGTTCAAATAACGACAGGACCTATTTCAGCAGTTGGAAGTGTTATTGGTTGGAATATAACAAACAAACTCATCGTTTCAAGGATATCAAATTTTTTTTGGATTTTGTTATTACAAACATTATTTGTTTATTTGTTTACAAAAGCTTACAAACTGGAAAACAATGGATTCTTATATTTATCATCTTCGTTTTTATTAATATTAATTCCATGGTGGCAGGGCAGCCTTTATTCGATAGGTGAAATTCCATCCTCTATACTTTTCATAAATGGAATATTTTTATTCAATAAGTATAGAAAATTTTCACTTATTTTATTTTGTCTTTCTATAGTTTATGGAAAGTTGTTGAATTTAGTTCCTTTTGTAGGATTTTATTTAGCAATTTTATTTCTTGAAAAAAAACCTAAAAATATATTTAAAGATTTTTCAACCTTTATATTAACTTTATTGCCTTGGCTAACATTAGTTCAACTCAAATACGAAAATGGAACTGTTATAGACTATTTTCGAGATCAATTTAATTTTATTATCAACCATCAGAGTTCAGGAGTTAAAGAAGAAACTAATAGTTACTTTGAAAATTTTGTATCTGTTCTTAATGCATCAGAATTTATCAATTGGAGTTCTTATGAAAAAATAAGAGTCCTTATTATTCCAATTATATTTTTAGCAATTTTGATAAGGAATAAAGATTACATTAATAATATTTTTGGTAATATAACTATTCCTTTAATAAGCTCAATTTTCTTTATTTACTCATGGTTTTGGGTTCTAAATAGCACTAAATGGATAAGACACACACAGCATTTTACAGTTCTCATGCTTGTTTCAATTGTATATTTATTAAACTCAAACTCGATTAACAAAAAATTAGATATTTTTTTACTACTTTCTTTAATTACATTCTTTATAGACAACAATAAAAATTTAATTTTCTTTACGATAACTATTTATTTCTTCTTCTTTCTTTTATCAAGTAAAGAAAAATATTTTAATCAAATGAAATATCTACTCCTCTTCATATTGTTGTTGGATATTTCTATTACTTATTATGAAAATACAAGCTCAGGTAATATCAATGAAATAATTGAAGAGTGCAAGCAAGATCTAAAGAGTGATGCGTGCAGAAATCTGTATTTAAGTGGGTAAAATTTAATTTCTAAATTTTTTTCTAACCCTAAACATATCAATCAACATCACAAGAGGATCCCTTAAGAGGGATACAGAAGAGTTTGAATGGAAGACATATTTAACAGGTATTTCAACAACATCAATATTTCTCTTAATGCATAAATTGATTAAGTCTAAATCATACATAAAGCCTTCGATTGACAATTCCATTGATAAGTCATAAATTTCTTTAGTTGAGATAAATTTAAATCCACATTGAGTATCTCTTATCTTAGTTTTAAAAAAGAATCGAATTATTATATTTAATATTAATCCTGAAAGTCTTCTTACTAATGGTGTTTTAATTTCATTACCAAGATATCTTGACCCAATAAGCATTTTGTTATCTAAACTTAGCCATTCCTCATTAAGCTCATTTATGTCAGTTGATAAATCTGCATCAATAATAAGAACTTTATCAAAATTTGCATTCAACAAACCTTTCTTTACAGCATTACCTTTGCCCTTTTTAGATTCATCAAGAACAATTATTTTGTAATCTTTACTCAAATTATTCAAAACATGCAATGTATTGTCTGTTGATGCATTGTTAATAAAAATAACTTCATAATCATATTTTTTGTTTTCAAAATATTTAAAAATTTTTTCAGTGCTTTTTTTTAAAGTATTTTGTTCGTTATAACATGGAATAATAATACTTATCATTGTCTAATAAAATTGTAATCAATTTAACCAAATTAATTAAGTAAAATTGTTAATCTTAAAATTTAATTTACAATTTACAGTCATTTCTGAATGTTTTACTTTTTTTTAAGTAGTCTTAATTTTTCCGTTTCTTTATTTATCAATAATGAAATATTGAATAATTTAATTATTTTCTAAAATATATAAAATCTCATCTCCAATGTATGAAGCTCCGTCGTAGGTTAAATGGTCGTCATCCCAATAAAGCATAATCTCGTTTATAGAGGCTGTGCACTTATTTACTATAAAACTATTACAGATTATTTCATCTGAGAGTATTTTTTTTACATTATCAAGATCTACATTATCAAAATAAAAATTTATTTCAGAAGAGTATTCATCCCAATATTTTCGATCATAATTTAAGCTTTCATCAATATCTAAAATTTTGTCAAGGTATAGATCTAAAGGGTACACTCCTAATTCTGGTATTGGGTACAGAAGAATTAATGTTTTACTATTTTGTGAAAGATATTTTATGGAGTTTTCAATATCTACAATTAATAGTGGATTTTCTTCAACATCATCTTCAATACTTCCCAAGTTTGAAGAAAAATCAAATCCTTTAAAATAACGCGGAAACCTACCTCCGAAAATTACGACTGATTCCGTATTTATTTTTGAAATAACCGATAAAGCCTTTCTCTCATCTGAACAACTTCCTCTATTGCTTACTCCACTAGCTAAAAAGAACGGACATCCCTGTTCAGTAGAAACGATATAACTGTACTTATTAAGATCTAGATTATTGTAGAGATATTTTGTAAGTGTTGTTAGATGAGAGTCTCCAATAACTACAATGTTTGGCAAGTTCTGATTTCCAATTTCACAATAATTATAATTAGGTGATATTTCATTGCAGAATTCTTCATCTACACCTCCTCTCTGATCCTGTTGATAATATTTTTCTAAACTAAAGTAAACATCTTCAAATTGTGGTGTGATACCTTTGTTTATATTTATGTAAAAGGAAAATAAAATAATGGGGATAAAAAAAATAAAATATTTTAAATTAAGAGATTTTGTATTTAAAAATGCTGATTCAACATATTTATAGTTAACGTTAGAAAGCATTATTAAAAATAAAAAAATGATAAATATAATTAGTAAACTTTCTTCAATCTGTTGTTTTTTTAAAAATATCCTAAAGAAGGCGTAAACTGGTTGGTGAAATAGGTAAAGAGAATATGAAATTAGCCCAATTCTTTCAAGACCAGATGTTAAATAATTATTAATGTTAAGTTTTTTTGATGGAGAAGCGATAACTAAGGATGCTCCTAAAGTTGCAATTAATTTTGGCTCTATATTGTTGACTAAACTATCATCAAAAAATATTATTGAAAATCCAATTAATATAAATCCAATTTCACTTGTTTTTCTGATTTTTAGGTTTTGAGAAATTATCATAATTAAACAACCAAAAAGTAGTTCCCATATTCGATATTGGATTAAGTAAAATTTTTCACTTTCTCCCGTAAGTGAGTTCATGAAAACAGATATAAAAAATATTGAGGAGACTAATGCAAATAGATATGATTTTTTAAATTTAAATATTAAAACAATGAAACCTGGAAAAAGGATGTAAAACTGTTCTTCTATTGGAAGACTCCATGTATGTAAAAGTGGAAAAAATTTAGATGGCTCTGAGTTGTAAAAATCTAGTGAATTAAAGTAATAATTGGAATAAAAAAATAAAGATGACATAAGGGATTTTCCATATTCAAGCATTGGAACTGGAGAAAGAAAAAAGTATGCAAGCGGAATGGTGAATAGTAATGTTGAGACAAGTGCAGGTAAAATTCTTTTTATTCTTTTAATATAAAATTTTCTAAATGAAAATTTTCCTTCATTGAGTTCAGAAATAATAATATTTGAAATTAAATATCCTGATATAACAAAAAAAATATCTACACCTAGCCACCCTCCTCTAAAAAACTCAATTTCAGCATGATAGAAGACAACCGCTAATACTGCTACAGCTCGTAAAATATTAATATCTTTACGAAATGAAATCCTTTTTATTTCTGATGTACTGGTAATATTTAGAATTTTTTGTATATTATTTCTAATTATCATTCTCAAATCAAATATTAGTACTATCTATTTTTCTAGATGAGCGTTTTTTTATGTGTCTTTTATGCTTTAAATTTTTACTTTGGTTCAGGACACATACATACATGTAAAAATTTCTGAAAAACCCTTGTGGGCGCTACAGGATTTGAACCTGTGACTTCTTCCTTGTAAGGGAAGCGCTCTGCCAGACTGAGCTAAGCGCCCGAAGTTTAATTATACATGTTACTCTAATGTTATAAGATGATAAATTTATCTGTAATAGTTCCAATTTATAACGAGGAAAAATTATTAGTACAGTCAGTCAATCGTTTATTAGAAATTGATATATTTGATCAAATAATTTTAGTCGATAATAATTCAACAGATAATTCATTCAATTTTGCACAAAATATTTCTGATAAAAATTCAAATGTCAATGTCTTTAAATCAAAAAATGAACAAGGTAAAGGAGTCGCAGTATTAAGTGGCCTTGAACACGTGTTGACATCTCATGTAGTTATTCATGATGCTGATTTAGAATATTTTCCAATAGATATAATTGATATGTTTAATTTATCCAGGGATTACCCAAATGACTTAATACTTGGATCTAGAGTAATTGGAGATAAGCTTAGAAAAAATGTTTACTTATTGGCAAAACTAGCAAATTATTTTTTATCTTTTCTTTTTTCTATATTAAATAGAGTAAAGGTTACTGATATTGCTTCATGCTATAAACTTATGCCTGTAGAATTTTTAAAAGATTGTAACTTAAAGCAAAAGGGTTTTGGTATTGACTTAGAAATAGTTTCAAATTTTATTAAAAGTGGAAGAAAAATCATAGAAATACCAATTAGATATGAAGGCAGGTCATTTGAACAAGGAAAAAAAATTAGTTCAAAAGATTTTTTTAAATATGTAATTAATATTTTTAAATTCAGATTTACATAAATCTAACTAAAAAAATTTATTTTTTAAAAATTGTGTATGAGTAGTAATTATCTCTTGTAACATTTTTATTTCTTACACATTCCAGATTTATCCAGCATTGATCCCCAGATTTAGGTATTACACCATAACCACTACCGTTAATGCTGTATTCAATTACTGGAACCTCTATACTTCTTAATTCTGTTTTGCTAAAATTTTCTATTAAAGAAAAATAATTATTTGTTTGAGGGACTAAACCTAGACTAATGAAATATAAAATAGTTGGTAATAAAACTTTATACTTTTTTGTATTTATGGTTTTAGATTCAAATATTACAGAAAGATAAAATACAAAAGATAAAATAATTCCAACTGCAAAACGAATACTTGGAGAAGTTACAATTAAAATAATCAATGAAAAAACACAATAACCTAATAAAAATTTACTTGAGCGATTATAATTTTCATTATTTTTCAATTTATGAAATATTAGATAAAATAATAAAATCATAAACGTAATTGATGCATTCTTAAAGACAGTATTATTTACTTCCTTCGTCATCCATTCTCTGAACCAGTAACTATAATTTTCATTTGTCATAGCTATATGAAAATCAACCAAAGCATCATTTTCAGCTCCAGCACTACTGTAATTTCCTGTTGACCAGGGCAAAAAATCAAAACATGTAATTTTTACTGGGTAGAACATACAAGATGATGTAATTAAATTTTTTATAATAAATGAAATTCCAAATAATGAAATGAGAAAGTTATCTTTAAATATTATTATTAGACTTTTTCTAAATTTGTATTTGTAAAGCAATACGATGAAAAAGAAAACAACATTAATAAATCCAAGAAGTCGAAGCTCAACACTAAATATAGTTAATAAAAATATGATTAATAATTTTTCTTTTGGCACTATAGATTTGTCAAGATAAAGCTCATAAAGAAAATATGTAGAAATAATAAATATAACGGCAAAAGGGGTGTCTTGTTTAGCAATTGATTCAACTTCAATAAAACCATTTTTTCCACCATTAAATCCAAAGTTATCTAAAAATCCATATATCAAAATAGAAATAGCAAATTTAAAATGCTTAGAAAATAACAATATATAGACAATCTGAAAGAAAACGACCATAAAGATTAAATTTGTAAAATGTAATAATATGAAATTATTATTTAACCAAAAGTTTACATTTAGATACTCAATTATCGAGGAGTATCCAAAACGCATATGGTTATTTGAAAGACCAAAAATTATCTTATCGGTTTGAAGCCACTTTTGATGATTGAGATGGTACAAGCCTGCATCATAAGCAAGATTGATATTGGAAGAACTGATACCAAGCACAAGAGGTGTAATAATATATAATGATAAATTTTTTATATTTATCTTTAATTTATTAATCTCAAACAAAAAAAAGTTAAAAAACAAAGGAATAGTTAATAATAAAATTGAAAATTGTGAGTTAATTTTGAATAAGAAATTTGTTATGAGAGTTATGTTCGAGATATAAAAAAATCCAATTATTGGATAAATTATATTTATAGGTATTTCATATAATTCTTTTAATTTAATTTTCAAGAGCAAAGTTAAACCTCTTCCTAAAAAATAAATTAATAAATAAAAAAATAAAAAGCTTATTACAGTTATCATCTAATTAAATGTATTCATTGGATGTAATTGTACCATTTTATAACGAAGAAAATTACCTTGAGGAATCTGTAAAAAATTTATTAAGTGAGAAAATTCATTCTAAAATTTATTTAGTAAATAATAATTCTAATGATCGATCAAAGGAAATAGCTTTAAAACTAAGTAAAGAAAATGAAGATATTTTTTATATTGAGACAGGTATCACCAAAGGCAAAGGGTTTGGAATACAATGTGCTATTGAATCTTTAGAATCCACGCACACAATAATCCACGACGCAGATTTAGAGTATTTTCCAAAAGATATAAAAAAATTAAGAGAGAAATCAGAAGAATTTAAGAATGCAATTATTTTAGGTTCAAGATTTTTAGGTAACGCAAAAAGAGACAATAAATATAAAAGAACAATTTTTGCAAATAAGTTTTTATCAAAATTTTTTTCAATTATATTTAACGTAAAAATAACCGATATTTCAACCTGTTACAAACTTTTACCAAATACATACTTGAAAAAAATGAGGTTATCTGAAAATGGTTTTTCTATAGAGATAGAGATGGTTGCAAAATATTTAAAATTTGCGAATCCCAAAGTTATTGAGGTTCCCATTGACTATAAGGGAAGAACCTTTCAAGAAGGAAAAAAAATTAATTTATCAGACGGTATTAATTATATTTTAAAAACTATTTACTACAGGTTTTATAAACTTTAACTACAACCTAGAGAGTTTCCACAATTCAAACACTTGTAGCATGAACCATTTCTTATTGTTATATGACCACACTCATTACAAGCAGGCGCGTCACCCATCATATCTCCAAGAACCTCTTGTACTGTTGTCACAGAATTTGCTGTAACATCACTTACTTCTATGACGTCTGTTTCTTGTAATTTTGTTACAAACTGAACTTCTTGATTACTACTCATAGATTGATCAATTGTTGTATTATTTGTTGGTTCTACTTCTTGAATCTCACTTGATGAATCAGCAGTATCTTGGACAGGAGCAGCTGGGGCTTCT